>WBZP01001030.1_pt1 | contig 35717 bp, 2 predicted proteins | sample 5204301 | NCBI WGS metagenome assembly WBZP01 (sample SAMN12412401, study PRJNA552823) | activated sludge metagenome | isolation source: activated sludge from nitrification reactor of wastewater treatment plant... | place: USA: Pennsylvania | collected 2017 | reverse complement strand
CACTGTAAATAACGCGGGTGTTGTAACGGGTGTAACTCCGGGTACAGCATCATTCACATTCACGAGTTCAGCATCGCTTTGTGCCTCTGATCCTACCGGGGATGTAACTGTTAATCCTACTCCTATTGTATCTATTACAGGCCCCAATGGAATTTGTATTGGTGACGTAACTCAATTGTCACCTACAACAGGTGGTGCATGGGTGAGCGACAATCCGGCTGTAGCTACGGTTACCAATGCCGGTGTTGTAACCGGTGTATCGGCAGGTTTTGCCAGATTTACCTTTACAGATGGAACCTATGGTTGTTCATCTCAGAAGACTGCACCTGTAACCGTGAATTTGAGACCTACCGTATCTTTCACAGGTCCTAATGCCCTTTGTATTGGTCAAACAACAACTGTTTCACCTACTTCAGGAGGTACCTGGTCATCCAGCAATCCTGCTGTAGCTACTATCAACAATGCGGGTTTGGTAACAGCTATTGGAAATGGTAATGTAAGTTTCACATTTACACAAGCTTCCTCATTCTGTCCTTCTAATCCATTGAATGCAACAGTTTCCCTAAAACCATCTGTAAGTATCACAGGAGATACAGCAGTGTGTGTGGGTGACACAACAACATTGAGTCCAACAACAGGTGGTACCTGGGCATCCAGCAATACCGCAATTGCCACAGTAACTCCTGATGGTAATGTAATTGGTGTTGCTCAAGGTGTTGCTTTCTTCACCTTTATAAGCGATGCAGGATGTATTTCTGATGCCACAGACGGTATCATTATCAATGCACCGACTCCGGTATCATTGCCGGATGCTAATATTTGTATCAACGACAATATAACACTTACCCCGTCATCGGGAGGTACCTGGTCTAGTACCGATAATGCAGTTGCAACCGTCACCAATGCCGGTGTTGTTACCGGTGTGGCCGCAGGTACTGTAGAGTTTGTCTTTGTGGATGCAACTACAGGTTGTACTTCTCCGGAAACAGCTCAATTGACCGTAGATCCTAAACCTACCACTGTATTGTTGGACAACAATACCTGCGTAGGTATTACTGTAAACATAACTCCAACAACCGGCGGAACCTGGGCATCCAGTAACCCTGCCATTGCTACGATAACCAATGCAGGTTTGGTTACACCACTTGCTCCTGGTAAAGTTTCCTTTATATTTACTAAACTGAGCAACGGTTGTGATTCTGATCCAAGCGATTCATTGACTGTTGAGCCTGGTCCAACCATCACAGCTCCGGTAGATAACCAGTTGTGTATTGGAGAGACTACTAACATCACACCATCAACCGGCGGAACCTGGGCTTCCAGCAATGTTGCCATTGCCACCATTGACAATACAGGTCTTATTACAGCGGTAAGTCAGGGTATTGCTACATTTACCTTCACCAGCAGCACTACACTTTGTAAATCTGTAGCTTCTGCACCGGTGACTGTAAACGGCAAGCCAACGGTTGCGATCAGTGGATCTGATGAAATATGTATTGGAGGATTTTCTCAACTCTTCCCTGGAGCCGGAGGCAACTGGGTTTCCAGCAATGCAGCTGTTGCAACTGTAACCAGTGGTGGTTTGGTTCAAGGTATATCTCCGGGAACAGCTACCTTTACTTTTACAGATGCGAGCACAGGTTGTGTGGCTGACGATACGGCGCCTATCACAGTTAGTACTGCTCCAACGGTAAGTATACTAGGTTTGGATGAAATCTGTTTGGGAGGACAAACAACCGTAGGATCTTCTTCCGTGGGTACGTGGGCTTCCAGCGATCCTACCGTTGCGACCGTTGACAACAATGGTGTTGTGACTTCAGTAGCACCGGGTAAAGTAACATTTATATTTACAGAATCATCTACCGGTTGTGATGCCGATAGTGAAACAGACACCATCACCATCACACAGTGTAGCAATCCAGATTTCAATGCCACATTTGTTAATGTTCCAGTTGACGGAGATGTAAGCACCAATGATGCTGCAGGAGGAACTACCACATATGGTACCGTAGTGCTTCAATCCAAGCCAACAGGTTCAGTACCTTCTATTACATTAAATACAGATGGAACGTATACATTTACCAGTAACAAAGTAGGAGTTTACTTCTATACTGTACAAGGTTGTGTACCTCCACTAACTTCCGGTTGTCCGGCAACAGATCTTGTTATTACGGTAACAGATCACGTAGATCCTGCGAAACAGCCGGTAGCTAACGTAGATTTTGCCACTACATTTGAAACTACACCTGTAATTTTGGCTACTTTGTCAAATGACAACTGCGTGGTTGTAAATGGGTGCAATTTGAATCCGGCATCAGTGACAGTGATTAGTGCACCTGATCATGGAATGACAACTGTTAATGTTACGACAGGTGAAATTACTTATACTGCCAACTCAGGGTTTACAGGTCAAGACACCCTTGTATATAAGGTGTGTGTGATGGGTGAAGCCACCAACTGTGCCACTGCAAAACAAATCATTTCAGTATTCAATGCAACGGCTGACAACTCAACGGTAGCAGATGACGACTTTGCTGTAACACAAGAAGAAAAAGCCGTATCGGGTAATCTATCTGATAACGATAGCGATCCGGAAGGTGATACGCAAACCGTTACTGCCATCAATACAACGGTTGCAGGAGTAGGAACCTTGGTAGTAGCTACTGACGGATCCTATACATTTACGCCAGCTAAATACTTTAGCGGACCTTATGAGTTTGTTTACACTACTTGTGATGACAACTTAAGTCAGGAATGTCAGGATGCAACACTTCACATCCTGGTAGTTCCGGATCTTACCGTAAAAGTACGGGTATATTTGGAAGGAGCGTTAATGGACAACAGCAATGCTACCAAAGCATCAGATGGTCGACCATTGATGAGAGATGGTTTGAGGGCGAGTACATTTACTAGTGCCAGATACATACCCAATAAAGATCCGTACAAATTTGCACCAGATGCTTATGTTCTTTCAGGATTGTATATTACACAACAATATAGTCATACGCCTCCGGGAGGTTCGCCAAACTTCGCAAAATTTGACTCAGTTGCATCTCCATCTACCGTATTTGCGGTAACAGGTGAAGAGGCTATAACAGACTGGGTATTCATCGAATTGAGGTCTAAGAACGACTCAACATCAGTGATTGCAACCCGTACAGGTTTGTTGCAGAGAGATGGTGATGTAGTTGATTTAGATGGTTTCACAGGATTGAAGTTCCCTGGTATGTCAATTGATAGCTACTATGTGGTAGTCAGACATAGAAGTCACTTGGGAGCTATGACGGCTGATCCACAAACTCCAAGACAACTTACAACCTTGGTTAACTTTACTAAAGCCAGCGAGTTGGATGTATTTGATTTTGGAGATGATAAATATCCTGCCTATGACTATACAGGATTGGCCATGAATGATAATGTGAAAAATGGATACAGGGCTTTGTGGGCCGGAACTTTCGATATCAACGGTAAAGTAAAAGCCGATAACCCTAATGACGACTTGAATACCTTGTTCTACGACGTATTCGGTTATCCAACCAACACCTCATTGAACGTCAACTTCGACTTTGCTTACGGGTACTTGCCGGGTGACTTCAATATGGATGGTAAGTCTAAGTACGACAACCCTAATGATGATAAGAACATGCTGTATGCACAGTTGTTGTTCTATCCATTAAACACAGGATACTTGTCAAACTTCGACTTCTTTATACAACAGATTCCATAAGGTATCTATATATAGTGTATCCCGGATTAGGTCCCCGGGATACACTCTTTTTTTTTTTTTGTTTTTTTTTGTTTAATTAATAAGGTCTATAATATGAAAGCTACACTCATAACCATTGCCATGGTTTGTATTATCTTGCTTGAGCAGGGCTTTAGTCAGGTTACAGGGGTAAAATACCTGATGAAGTACAATACCACGACGTGCAAATTCGACGCCTGTATTGTGATTACAGCCGGATCTGCCACCACTGCCCCTCAAAGGGCGCAGTTCAACTCGCAATATTCTGTGGTTGTACCTACCGGTACTTCAGTGAGTATTGCTCAAAACTACAACCCTATCCAAAACAACCAGACATATGGAGGCACAACTCCATTGGTTTGGGTAATTTCAAGTTCGGTATTATCGCCTGCGGCTGCTCCGACACTTGATTTTTATAGTATCACACCCACGCTTTCTCCAACTTCTTTTTACAACAACCTTGCAACGAACGATACCATTCGTTTGTTTAGTCTCAACATCAACCCAATGCCATCTTGTGGTGTGGGCATAAGGCCATTCAACAATGGTGTTGATCCGGGATCCAGTGCAGCGGGTATGAATGGAGGTGACTTTACCAATGGATTTACCATTGGGGGTACGGCTCAGGATTATACAGGTAACTTAGCTACCATAACTGCGCAACCTGTACCTATGAATGCAGTCAGTACCTGTACTTCAGGTATCAACATCAATTTAACGGTAACCGGCAATGCGTGTCAAAACGCTTTCACTTATGCGTGGACAGGTCCCGGAGGATATACAGGATCCTCACAAGATGTTGTTTTCACTCCGGCTACTTATGCTACCAATGGAGGGACTTATCAGGTAATAGTGACTGATAATTTGCAGTGCAAGGATACATTAACGATAGATGCCTATCCTAAACCAACAGCAGGAGCAGATCAACTTATATGCGGCCCGCAATCAGTAACGCTGACAGGAACCAACCCAAATTCAGGGCAATGGACGGCCAGTGGAAATAACCCGTTGGGAGCTGCTTTGGGAGCTACCAGTAATGGAGTTGCCAGTGCGGACATGACCAATGCTGAAGAAGGTTTGTTTGCCTTTGTTTACACTGCCGGTACATGTTCAGATACCACTTTGGTCAGAAAGGCCAGTTCCAATGCAGGTGATGATCCAGCGGCGATTGATTGTTATGCTACCGGTTCAACTACCCTGGCTGCAACCGGCACAGGTTCCTGGTCATTGGCTCCAGGAAGTCCCGGCACTGCTCTAATCAGCAATATCAATGATCCCAATGCAGAAATTTCACAATTTAGTGCAGCTGGCACTTATACATTCATCTGGAATTCGAGTGGATGTGTAGATGAGGTTTCCGTTGTGGTGGGAAGCAATTGCAGTGGCTGTCCTGTCAATAACAATATATTGAATGATCCTTCTCCCAATTCATTCTGTGGTGCCAGTCCGGCTGTAACCATTGATGGTAATGCAGCCAACCCGGTTGGAGGCACTTATATTTGGGAGCATAAAATAGACAATGGACCCTGGGTGATCGCATCCGGACTTTATCAGGGCGAAGATTATGTAACCGGAAACCTGACAGATGGTATACATTCATTCAGAAGATTATACTATAACACATCAGGTAATCCATGTACAGACACAAGTAATACCGTTTTAATTACTGTAGAAGTAATACCTACACCACCAACTGGTTTGGCAGCAAACCCCAATCCGGTTTGTTTGGGTAATGCAGTAAATTTAAGTGTAAATAATGTATCAGGATCTACCTATACCTGGACGGCAAGTTCTCCAAGTGCAGGTTTAGTTAGCAGCACCACAAATATTACTACAATGACACCTACATCTGCAGGCTTGTTCATAGTAAGTGTTACCCGCACAGTAAATGGTTGTGCATCTTCACCGGCCAGTTTGGGCGTTACAGCCAACATCACACCGGCTACACCGGCTGATGTTAGTTGGTCAGATCCAACTTCATGTCAAGGTACCGATGGTTCCATAACGATAGGTGGCTATACCGCAAGTACCATATACAATGTCCAGTTTACAAGAAATGGTGTTCCGGTCAGCAGAACCATTACTTCTAATGCATCAGGAGATATCAGCATCACCGGATTATCTGCAGGAAGCTATGCCAATATAGTAATCGCATTTGGTTCTTGTACTTCAGGTGCATACGTAGGTCCTATTGACTTGAATAACCCAAATGCACCAGCACCTCCATCTAATATTTCAGCAACGGAAGTAGATATTTGTCAAAATGCTACTACTACTATTTCGGTTACCAATAATCCGGGGGCGACCTATGTATGGTCGAGTTCGGATCCATCTGTTCTGATTTTGAATGCACCCAGTACCAGCAATTCTGCGGTTTTCAGAGGTGTATCTGAAGGAACAGCTGTGGTAAGTGTTTCTCAGAATGTAGGAGGCTGTATTTCAATTCCGGCTACCATAGAAATCAATGTAGCCCCGGGAGCACCTACACCTTCCAATATTACAGGTCAGAATCCAAGTGTATGTGAAGGTCAGGATGGTGCATTGAGTATTGCAGGCTTACCAGTAAATTCCAATTTCTTATTGGCATATAAGAGAAACGGTGTTGACAATTCAGTTAACATTGTTACCAACGGTTCCGGTGTTGCGGTTGTTGGCGGCCTCAATGCAGGTAGCTATACCAATTTCCAACTGACCAACGAATTTAATTGCGTATCCGGTGTATTTGCAGGTCCTGTAACACTTTCAGATCCTGCGACCTCGCTGCCTACCAACCTTACTGCAGGACCCAATCCTGCCTGTTTGGGAAGCATCGTTAATTTAAGCCTTAATAATGTTGCCGGAGCAAGTTACAACTGGTCAGCATCTTCTGAAAATGCCGGACTTGTTGGAAGCAGTTCCAATACCGCTACCATGAATCCAACATCAGCAGGAACCTATACCATCAGTGTTACCCAAACGGTAGCAGGATGTACTTCACCTCCGGCATCCGTGGTTGTGGTGGTAAGAAATGATTGTTACAATCCTGATTTTGGAGTTACTTACGCCAATGTTCAATTGGATGGTGATTTGAGCACCAACGATGCAGGTGCCAATGGGGCAAGTTATGGAGTCGTTACCGCATTGCCGGGTAATCCTTCAGGATGTACTCCTACTGTAGCTTCCAACGGAACTTATAGTTTTACATGTGCCACTTTGGGAGAATATTACTATACAGTAACGGTGTGTAAAAACAGCGAATGTGTGCCTGTTCCACTAACCATTACCGTGCTCGAAGAAGAAACTTCCAATAATCCTCCTGTTGCACATCCTGACTATGCATATACAAAAGTCAACACCAATGTGACCATTAATATTATTGCGAATGACAAGTGTCAGAGCTTGCCGAATTGTAATTTGGGATCACCTACTATGGTTATGGGTCCATTGCACGGCAACTATAGTTTTGGAAGTGGAGTATATACTCCATCCAACGGTTTCAGTGGCAGAGACTCATTCCTGTACCGCGTATGTCAAACACCGGCAACACCGGTAAGTTGTGATGAAGAATGGGTTTACATTACCGTATTCCCTGCCAATGCATCCAACTTCACAAATGCGATGGATGATTACGCACAAACCAATTTGAATCAAACCCTTACCGTAGGAGCTGCAGCAGGCGTAAAAGCCAATGACTTTGATATTGAAGGCAATGCTACGACAGTTGGCGGCTTTACAAAGACAGTAAATGGAAAAGGAACTTTGACCATGGCTGCTGATGGAAGTTATAACTTTGTACCACAAACAGATTATGTAGGTCCGGTTGACTTCGCTTACCAGCTTTGCGACAATGGCAATCCATCTGCGTGTGATAGTGCTACCCTCCACATTTTGGTGATGGCAAGTTTGCCTACCGGTAGCATCGGTAACTTTGTATGGGCTGATGTTAATGGTAACGGAGTTCAGAATCCGGGTGAGGCGGGGATCGCCAATATTAAAGTTTGGTTGTATACTGAAAATGATGTATTGACAGCTACAACGATAACCAATGCTTCCGGCTTCTATCAATTTGATAATGTTTTGCCGGATAACTATTACGTGAAATTTGACTTCCCGGTTGGATATGAATTGTCTCCGGCCTTTGCAGGTACCGTTTCTACTGATAGTGATGTGACAGGATTCAATGGCTTTGGAACTACCAATACTTTTACAGTTAATCCGGGTGAATTCAATATGGATATTGATGCCGGTTTCTACATCTGTTCTAAGATTGGAAATATAGTTTTTTACGATGTCAATAAGAATGACAAGTGGGAACCTACTGAAAACGGTATCAACGGCATCAGGGTAGAATTGTACAGATTGGTGAATGGAAGCTTTTTATTCTATGATTACAGAATCACAGGCCATAAACCCAATACACCATCTGATGATGGTTGGTATGAATTCTGTGCTCCTCCGGGAACCTATTATATAAAAGTGATTTTGCCACCGAATGGCTTGGTTCCTGCCAAACCGTTTATTGGCGGAAATCCATTCAGGGATAGTGACATCACAGGAGCCAACGGACCTGTAACCACCAACAGTTTTACGGTTAATGCAGGACAGAATAAACTTGACATTGGGGCAGGATTTTATCCGCAAGCCATTGCCGGTAATTTGGTTTGGATGGATTCCAACCTCAACGGTCTGCAAGACAATGGTGAGCCCAAAGTCAGTGGCGTAATCGTACAAGCTTTCGAAGCAGGTACCAATATGTTATACGGCCAGGCGGTTACCGATGCAGATGGAATCTACAAGTTGGGCATGTTACCTAAAACGGACTTGTACTACAAGTTTACACCACCTTCAGGCCTGAATCCAACATATGCCAACATGGGTGCCGACAACATAAACAGTGATGTTGACCATACCAATGGTTTGAATACAACAAGGGTATTCAGCATGCAATCCGGTGTATACAATGAAAACATTGACCTTGGATTGGCATTTGGCGTACTTCCGGTAACCTGGGTTAATGTAAATGCAACCAAAGTGAAAGAGGGACACAAAATCAGTTGGGAAACCACCAATGAAGTAAACCTTGCTTACTATGAAGTACAAATGTATAGCAATGAAGACAAGGCCTTTGTAACCATCTCAGACAGAATTTATCCTGTCGACAACACAAGGCCGGTTAAGAGCTATTTCTTTGTCAACAAGGATGCAGATTTCAATGGTTGGTACCACTATAGAGTAAGGCAGGTTGACTTTGATGGCAGCCAAAGCTATAGTGACAAAGTGTCAGTTCTGAATGAGTCAGAGACCAGATTTAATGTATATCCAAACCCAACAGTTTCTACTGTTGAAGTGGCTATTGAGGTTGAAGAATCGTCAGATGTGAAAATATCTGTATATAATATTAAGGGTGACAGGGTTGCTGAATTGTCATATAATGGACAGTTTGAAAAAGGCAGTCACATCCTCCCATTTGATTTAGCGCAGTTACCCGCCGGGGCTTACACATTTAACGTAGTAATTAACGGAAGCGTGAAAAATAGTATTGTGGTTAAGGAATAATAGACCTTGTAAATAATTGCTCAGCCACAGAGGACCCCTGTCCGAGTGGCTGAGCAATCCATCATAAAAAACCGATTTTTTAATAGACTGAGAATCCGATGATTAGGAGCCTAACCTACAAAGCCGTGTGCTTAGCAATTGTAATGTTTGCAATTGTTAGAGGGCAAGCACAAGGTGTAACCGGTGTGAAATATCAAATGCGATATGACACCACTACCTGCCTTTTTGATTGTTATATCATTATAACACAAGGGTCTGCTACGACTGCAGCTCAACGGGCACAATTCAATGCTCAATACTCCATTGTGGTACCTGCAGGAAGCACCATTGAGGTGGATACTTCTTACATGCCTTTAATAGGAAATCAAACCTATACCGGTACCATACCGATGACATGGGCCTTGACCAATCACGTATATGCCCCATGTGATCAACCCCAAAATGATTTTCACAGCATCATTCCGGTTCTCTCACCAGCCAGTTTTTACAACGATCTGGCAACCGGAGATACCATCCGGTTATTTAGCTTAAAAGTAAGTCCTGTGCCACAATGTGCCAGCGACATTCGCATTTTTAAAAATGGAATAGATCCTTCATCATCGGCTATTTGTTTCAATGGTGCTGATTTTTCATGTGGTTTTACCATTGGCGGTCCTTCTCAGGATTACCAGGGAAATCTACCTCAGGTATTTCCACCGAAACCCTCTTTGGCTGCGGAAATCGGCTGTGGTTCCGGTGTTCACATTGACCTTACGGCAACATCATCAATGTGCCAGCAACCTTTGGTTTATCAATGGTCCGGACCCTCTACCAATACCTCTAATGAAGACATAAACATAAGCAGCAACAGTGCAGCTTATCATGGCAACTATACGGTTACTGTAACCGATGCCTTTGGATGTAGCAATACCGCAACATTTTACGGCGAAAACAACCCCAATGGGGGTACAGATAAAACCACCTGTGCCGGTGGAAGCGTTGTTTTAAATGGGGTCAGCCCCAACAATGGGGTTTGGCAACAGGATACCAACAATGGTTTTGGTGCCACGCTATCGTCTACTTCAGGCGGAAATGCCACGGCCACTTTCAATGCAAGTGCCAGTGGTGATTATTTTTTTATATATAAGTCTATCAGCTGTGATGACACGATTAAAGTGAGTGTAACCACTCAAGAAGCAGGTCCCATTCCTGATTATGACGAGTGTTATGTTGATGCAGTGGTTCAACTGGCCGCAGAAGGCAGCGGAACATGGAGCATAGGCTCTGGTAGTGCAGGCACCGCCACCATTTCCAATGTCAACGATCCCAATGCAACAGTCTCAGGTTTTTCAGCAGCAGGCAATTATATTTTAAAGTGGACCAATGGTGCTTGTACAGACCAGGTTGTTGTGACCGTTGGAGATGTATGCGCATGTACCATCGCTGACAATATAATCAACGAACCTGGAACAACCACTTTTTGTGGAAGTGCCAATGGGATTTTGATTACAGGAAGCACACCCAGTCCGGCCGGCGGTGTTTATACATGGGAGTATAGTACAGACGGATTTACGTTTTCTATTGCCCCCGGAAATTTCAGTACAAGAAATTATACAACCGGAACCTTGACAGAAGGTACTTATTATTTCAGAAGAAAATATGAAACCACTTCCGGAATAATATGTGAAGACTTCAGCAATGCAGTAGTAATCACGGTTACCGGTAAACCTGCTGCTCCGGCATTAGCCAGCAATAGCCCGATCTGTCAAGGCGAAGATTTGGAAATTACTTCCGAATTTGTAGGTGGTGCATTTTACAATTGGACAGGCCCTTTTGGCGGGTCAACCGATATGAATGTATACCTCAACGATGTAGATATGAGCAATGCAGGTACTTATACATTGGTTATCGATGTGAACGGATGTCAGAGTGACCCTGCCAACATAAACATAACCATTAAACCTAAACCGCAATTACCGGATATTACATCCAACGCACCCCTTTGTGCAGGAGATACTTTGTTTCTTTCAACCTCAGTAGTTGCCGGTGGAACGTATTCATGGTTTGGTCCGGCATTTAGTCCTTTCTCTTCTACAAGAGATCCTTTTGTAGCCAATGCCACATCGGCCATTCAGGGAACCTATTTCCTTACGGTTGAAAAAGATGGATGTATCAGTGAGCCCAATAGTGTAGAAGTGTTGGTTAAGAATATACCCGCATTGCCTCAGTTTTTCACCAATGCACCTGTCTGTCAGGGCGATACGTTGAGACTGACTGCGCAGGATGTACCCGGAGCCAGTTATATTTGGACAGGTCCAATACCCATTCCAAGTGTAAAAGAACCTGTATTAAGCCCCGTAACCAGTGCTTTTGCTGGAAGATACCAATTGAAGTTAACTTTGGATGGTTGTGAAAGTGATACATTTGGACTGAATGTTCAATTGAAAGCAAAACCTGCTACACCGGTAATCAGTGTAAATTCTCCGATTTGTGAAGGCGACAGTTTAAAATTCATCTCGGATTTACATACCGGTGTTACCTATGTTTGGTCAACATCGGCGACCAACACATTTACCAGCAGCGAACAATACCCATTTCGTATCAATGCTACTCCAAACATGAGTGGCAAATATCTGCTTAGATTATTGGCAGATGGATGTTATGGTGATACGGCTTCAGTAACAGCTTTGGTAAAGCCCAAGCCGGCTATACCATCCATCACTTACAATGGTCCTGTATGTGAAGGAGACAGTTTATTGTTCAGCGCTACCGCTGCAGACCCCAACATAATAATTGTATGGGAGGGAGTGAGCAGTCTGGACTCCATAAGAAAACCATTTATTGAAAATTCTACCGTGACAATGTCAGGTGTTTACAAAGCCAAATCACTGCTCAATGGTTGCGAAAGTGCTTTTGATAGCCTTAATGTATTGGTGAAACCCAATCCTGTAACACCTCCGATGGACTTTAATGGCCCATTGTGTGCAGAAGATAATTTGCAACTGATGGCTGATACGCTGGCGAATGCAAGTTACGTATGGACAGGACCCGGCGGATTCACACAAAATATTCAAAATCCTGTAAGAAACAATGCCAACACTTCAATGTCAGGTACCTACTACCTTCAGGTAACAGTCAACGGGTGTAAGAGTGAAAAAGATTCGATAAATGTGACCATTAAGCCAAGGCCGGTAACCCCGATTCAGGCTTCCAACTCTCCGGTATGTGAAGAACAGGATATCAATCTTACAGCAGGACTATTAGCAAATGCTACCTATGTATGGAGTGGCCCCAATGGCTTTTCAAGCAATTTGCAGAATCCGGTAATTGCCAACTCAGCGTTGACAGATGCAGGAAATTATATATTGAAAGTTATTGTTGATGGTTGCGAAAGCCATGCTGATACTCTATCCGTAATTGTCAAAGACAAACCCAACACACCGGATATAACATCCAATACACCTTTGTGTGCTGTAGATGACAATCTGCAGTTGAATACTACTGCAACGGGTGTCACATACAGTTGGTATGGTCCTGATGGCTTTACCAGTAATGTTCAGAATCCTGTTATTAATAATGCCACCGTTGCAAAATCAGGAGACTACCATTTATATGTAGAAGCCAACGGTTGTAAGAGTGATACAGCGGCCCATGCTGTGGTTGTTAAGGCCAAACCTGCTTTGCCCAATCTTTTGAGCAATAGCCCTGTGTGCGAAGACGACGAAATTCAACTGAGCATCATTCCCGTACCAGGCGCTACTTACGCATGGACCGGTCCAAATGGATTTTCATCTACATTGGCTGATCCAAAGATTGCTTCAGCCAATCTTTCCGATGCCGGTGTGTATAAAGCTAAAATAACCGTCAATGGTTGTACCAGTGACGAATCACAGATCAATGTTACCGTGAATGACAGACCGAACGCACCGGCTATCAATACCAATGGCCCTGTATGTGAAGGAGACCTCCTTACATTGTCTACCCCGCTTGTTCCGGGTGCGACCTATACATGGACAACGCCTTCATCTAATATAATTAACGCGTCTTCAATTTCTATAACAGATGCCCAATTGCAGGATGGTGGAGAATACAAACTTGTAATCAGCACAACAGGCTGTGCAAGTGGAGAAACCAAATTAACAGTTGATGTTAAAGATAAGCCCAATACACCTCTGATCACTTCTGATTCACCGGTTTGTGAAGGCCAGGCGGTGAATTTCACCATCACCAATCCAATACCAGGAAACTACACCTGGATGGACAACAACAATTTGCCGTTCAGTACATCAGACAACCCGGTGATTGCTTCTGCAACACCTGCTAATAGTGGAAATTACCGTGTAAAAGTTGAACTCAATGGTTGTGAAAGTGACTGGGGAAATACTTCTATTTTAGTAAAAGCTACACCCAATACTCCCGCATTGAGCTACAACGGCCCGGTGTGTGAAGGTGATGATGTTGTTTTATCTGCTCCTTCCAATGTTTCCTGGGTTTATGTATGGACCAATGAAAATGGAGATGTAATTGGAAACGATGCCACAGCCCTGCTTACGAATGCCATTCCTTCTCAAAGCGGTGTATATACATTAAGAGTAGAAGAGGCAGGTTGTCCGGCAGCACCAGCTCAAATTGCGGTGGTGGTAAATGCCAAACCAAACGCACCTGCTATTGTAAACAATGGACCGGTATGTGAGGGGGAAATACTTCAGTTTGAAGGAGAAATCGTTCCGGGAGCAAATTATATCTGGACCGATAATAGCGGTAATGTATTGGGCAATAATCCGGTATACAGTATAAGCGATGCTAATCCGATGCATTCCGGTATTTATTACCTTGAAATACAAGTAAACAACTGTTTTAGTGATAAGAGCAGCAGCAATGCGCAAGTGTATGCAAAACCAGGTTTGCCCAATATACAAAGTAATTCACCCTTATGTGAAGGTGCAACATTGAGTTTGTCTACCGACGATGTACCGGGCGCAAGCTATACCTGGCTGGATGCAACATCTTCTATTGTCTCCAGTCTATCGTCCTTCACCATTGATGGAGTTTTGCCATCTATGGCAGGAAACTTTAGCCTGACCATTTCTGTCAACGGATGTAGCAGTGATATTGCCATAGAAAACATCATTGTCTTTGGAAAGACTCCTGATCCTGTAATCAGCGGAGACGCAGAATTGTGTGAAGGAGAGGATTTAATATTAAGTACTCCTGAATTAACCGGTGCCAGTTATGAGTGGAAGAATCCATTTGGTGCCACCATAAGCAATACTTATGAATTGAAAGTGGACGACATACAACTGACTGCTGCCGGCAGGTATACAGTCGTGCAGGTCATCGATGGTTGTCCAAGTGATGAAAAATTTGTGGACATCGTCGTTAATCCTATTCCGAATACACCTTCTATCATTAGCAATTCACCTGTTTGTGAGGGTGACGTAATATTATTATCTGTAGACAATACGGCTGCCTATTCATTGTCCTGGACAGGTCCTGTAAATAATAACCTTGGTAATGGCAATGATGTGAACATCAGTGGTGCTGTTTTGGCAGATGCCGGAAAATATACGGTTCAGGCATCAGCAAAAGGATGCCACGGTGCAGTAGCAGAGACTGATGTAATAATAAATAAAAAACCCGCTCTGCCATTAATCAATACCAATGCTCCGGTATGTGAAGGAGAGACCATTGTATTGGAGACTTCAGCTGTAGCCAATGCTTCTTATATATGGACCAATCCGCAAGGAAGTGTATTGGCAAGCCAAATCCAGCATAACCTGGTTAATTCAACACAGTTAATGGAGGGTACCTATTTGCTTTCAGTGGTTGTTGATGGCTGCGAGTCTCAGCAAGCATCTGTCTTTGTAGAAGTGAAACCAGTTCCTCAACAACCAGCTGTAGTAAACAATGGTCCGGTATGCGAGGGTGAGGATTTGCTCTTTACTACTGATTTGGTATCAGGTGCACTTTACAGCTGGACCAATGCATTGGGTTCAGAGCTTTCAGTTACCAATGGCCTTACTTTAGCCAATGCTACTTTGACAGAGGCAGGCAATTACCAACTAGTGGTAACTGTAGACGGTTGTAGTAGTTTACCAGCGGTATCAACGGCCATTGTAAAACCAATTCCATCAGTGCCGGTATTATCTTCCAACGCACCCGTTTGTGAAGGTGATGTGTTGTCGTTAAATATTACCAACGTTGTATCCGGTGCTCAGTATTCATGGATTCATGCTGATGGTGTGAAAACCCAAACTGGCGCAAGCTGGGATATCAGCAATGCCTCATTAAGTGATGGAGGTATATACAAAGCTTCGGCATCCCTTGATGGTTGTACCAGCGCTATAGTTGACTTATTGGTTGAAGTGAAAGACAGACCTACTGTTGACAATATCAGTGACAATACTCCATTGTGTGAAGGAGGCGATCTTGAATTACAAGTGACGGGTACGCCAGGTGCAACGTTTGTTTGGTACAACAATAGTGTTCAGATTGGAACCGGATCTACCCTGACAATGAATGATGCCACTGTAGCCAACTCCGGTACCTACGAAGTGGAGGCCATCCTCAATGGATGCATCAGTAACAGAGAACAGATTGTTACGAACATTACACCTAAGCCGGCTATTCCGGCTATATCCAACTCATCTCCCATTTGTGAAGGTGAAATAGCAGTATTCAGCACCCCTGTGGTAAGTGGTGCTTCTTATTCATGGTACAATGCTGCCAATTTGTTGGTATCAACAGGCAGCACCTATACCATACCATCAGCCAATTTGACTGATGCAGGAAATTACACGCTGAAATTGACCGTAAATGGTTGTGAAAGTGATTTAGCAACCACTAACCTGGCAGTTAAACCACTTCCCATGCTACCGGTCATTCAATCCAACAGTCCTGTTTGCGAAGGCGAAATGCTTACCCTGCAAACTACTCAGCAAGCAGGTGTACTTTATTCCTGGGTGAAAGCAGGGATAAATTTGGCATCAGGAATTGATTTGACTATAAACAATGCTCAGATCAGTGATGCAGGAGTGTACGAACTCACCGCGGATTTGAATGGTTGTACACAAGGACCAGCCAATCTTGCTGTAATTGTTAAGGACAAACCTGCCACTCCCATTTTGATCAACAATGGACCTCTTTGTACCGGTGATCAGGGTGTGCTTTCTACCCAAACAATTGCAGATCAGTATTTCTGGACCGGGGTCAACGGATTTACGGGAAATACAGCTCAGGTAACGATTAACAATACAAGCTCAGCGGATGCAGGTTTGTATGAATTGTATGTTGTTGTTGATGGATGTACCAGTGATGTAGCTGCTACCTCTCTCGAAGTTAATCAAAAACCTGTGTTGCCGATTTTGGTAAACAACTCTCCCCTTTGTTCGGGTGAAGAACTCATCCTGAATGGATCACAATACATAGGTGGTATCTATACCTGGTATGACCCTTCAGGAAATATTATTGGAGGTGGACAAGATGTAAGCATACAGAATATCCAAACCGCTCAATCCGGTAATTATAGCCTGGAAGTAGTAGTAGATGGCTGTAAGAGCGATCGGGCAACAACCAACGTTACCGTTAAACAAAGTCCAGCCGCACCTGTTGCCAATTCCAACAGTCCTGTCTGCAAAGGTGAAGATATTCATCTTACAACCAATACCCTAAACAATGCTTTGTATCAATGGACAGGACCTGCCTTGTTTACTTCAAACAACCAGAATGCAGATATTTTCAATGCACAGGATGTAAATGCTGGTATTTATTCATTAACGGTTGTTGTTGACGGATGTACTTCAACACCTTCTTCCGTTGAAGTGAGGATAGAAAATTGCGCATGTCCTATTGATGGCAATAATGTTCAGCAGCCCGCTGCCACTTATTATTGTGGTAACTCTGGTGCTTTGATTTTGACTGGAAGTATACCTACACCGGCAGGTGGCAGTTTCCGCTGGGAGTATAGTACAGATGGCACTGCATTTACAACGGCCACAGGAATATCCGATCAAAGAGATTACCAAACCAGTGATCTTACTACAGGGAAACATTACTTCAGAAGAGTATATTATACCACTACAGGAATTGTTTGTGAAGAAAGCAGCAATGTCCTGGTAATTGAAGTAAGGGAAAAACCAGTCTTAGGCGTACCATCGAACAATGGTCCACTTTGTGAGGGGGAAGATTTGCAATTGCAGGTGAACTTTATTACCGGTGCTACTTATGCATGGACCGGACCCAATGGTTTTGTTTCAGGTTTACAGAAACCTGTATTGAATGGCGTTTTAGTATCGCAAACTGGAAAATATTCTGTGGCAATTGATGTGGATGGATGTCTTTCTGATGTTCAAAATACAGATGTAATTATCAAGGCCAAACCGGCACAACCACAAATTTCGAATAATAGCCCTGTTTGTGAAGGAGCAGATATCAATATCTCAGTGAGTCCGATTGTTGGTGCAAGCTATGAATGGACGGGTCCTTCAGGATTGATACCAGGTAATGATCAAATAGTCATTGCATCAGCCACCCAGGCGCAGGCAGGCGTTTACTCAAACAGAATCAATGTAAATGGCTGTTTCAGTGATTTGGTTAGCACAACAGTGGTCGTTATCAAAAAAGCTGCCGCTCCGGTAATAACATCCAATGCTCCTCTCTGTGAAGGTGAAGATCTTATTTTATCCACCGCAACTCAAAGTAATGGTAGTTATCAATGGACAGGACCTCTGGTAATAACAGATAACAGCAATCAGGTTCAATTGAATAATGTTGACCTCAGTGCAGCTGGGAAATATCGATTGATTGTTGTCGTTAATGGTTGCAGCAGCTTAGCCGGTGAAATAGATGTCACTGTCAAGTCAAAACCTGCCACACCGCAATTGACGAGCAACAGTCCTGTTTGTATCAGTGAAAGCATCCAGCTTTCAGCCAATGCTGCCATTGGAGCCAATTACGATTGGAATGGTCCTTTGTCTTTTTCTTCCAATGTAGCAAGCCCAGTAATAAACAATGTTACGATAGGCCATACAGGCATATATACCCTGGTAGTTGAATTGAATGGTTGCGAAAGTGAAACAGCGCAGATCCAGGTTGTAGTCAACGACTGTGGATGTCCGATTGATAATAATACGGTTTCTCAGCCAGCTATAACAGCATTCTGTGGAGAAAGTGATGACATCCTGTTAATCGGATCAACACCCATTCCAGCCGGAGGAACTTTCTTGTGGGAGTACAGCTTGGACGGAAGCAATTTTATAGATGCCGTTTTGACCAACAATGCCAAAGATTATACTACCGGCAAATTGGCTGAAGGAACGCATTATTTCAGGAGGAAATATTTTACAACTTCGGGTTATATCTGTGAAAAACTTTCAGAAGTAGTTGTCATAGAAGTTAAATCCAGGCCGATACTTCCTCTTATCAACAATAATAGTCCGGCATGTGAGGGTACAACCATAGTCCTTCAAACTACTGCCGTATCGGGTGCGAGTTATCAATGGTTGGCTCCAGATGGAACAGTTGTTGGCACGGGCACCAGCTACAGCATCGCGAATGCAGATGCATCTGCAGAAGGAAGTTACGAGTTGCAGATTGAAGTGAATGGATGTAAGAGTGAAAAATCCAGTACCCTGGTAGATATTAAACCTATTCCGGTTATCTCAGAAGTTAAAAATGATAGCCCTGTTTGTGAAGGCCAGGACATACAAATTAATGCTGTGGCTACTGCCGGGGTTACTTTCCAATGGACAGGTCCACTTGGATTTGTATCTGCTTCAAACAATCCAAAGCTCAGTCAGGTATCAAAAAGCATGGAAGGCAATTATGTACTTACGGTAAGTCTTGATGGATGTACAAGTGCACCAGTGGGTACCCTCGTCAATGTAAAATCAACACCTGCTAAACCAACCATTAGCAGCAATTCTCCGGTTTGTGAAGGAGATGCTATAAATTTATTTACCGATGCTGTATCCAATGGCGCCTATGCATGGAAAGGCCCTGACGGCTTTAATTCGGCGGATCAAAATCCTGTAATTGCCGGTGCAACACCGGCAATGGGTGGAATCTATATTCTCAACGTTGAGGTGGATGGTTGTCAGAGTCAGCCGGCACAGATGGAGGTAAGGGTTGAGAACTGCAACTGTCAGATAGACAACAATACCCTGGCAGATCCGGCAACCTCTTCATTCTGTTTTGGACAAGTAAATCTCACCTTGTCTGGCAGCGATGCTACACCTACAGATGGAGAATACCTTTGGTGGTATAGCGATGACAATGTAAACTTTAAGCAGGCAACTTCAGGGGTAATCAATAATCGTGATTACGTTGTGAGTAATTTGCCTGTAGGTGATCACTATTTCAGAAGGCAGTATACCACCACCACAGGTGTCTTGTGTAGTGAAGTAACCAATACAGTACACATAGAAGTTAAAGCTTTACCACAAGCCCCCATTTTTAGTAACAACGGTCCTGTTTGTCCTGGTGAGGATGTTACCCTGACCATTCAAACGGTACCCGGAGCCAACTATCTTATTCAGGGTCCGGCTGGCTTGAGTCAGCAAAATTCAACGGTTGTGCTTACCAAAGCAGATGCTACTGTTCAAGGAATGTATACTGCATGGATCAGTCTTGATGGTTGTCAATCTGAGCCGACCACTACGATTGTAGATATTAAACCCCTGCCTGCAGCTGACAATATCAGTTCAAATGGCATAGTGTGTTTTGGAGAAGATATAGAATTGTCAATTGATGAAGTACCCGGAGCATCATATTTCTGGACAGGTCCCAATGGATTTACATCCAATGAGGCCAAGCCTTCCATAACAAATGTAACTGCATCCAATGCAGGGGATTATTCTGTATACCTTGTGCTTGATGGCTGCATTGGAGAGCCGGCATCCATTAAGGTAAGTACCAAGGACTGTTCATGTGCTATTACCAACAATGATAATATTCTTCCCAATCAAATGGACTATTGCGAAAAAGCAGAGAATATTATTTTGGATGGTCCAGCTGCAAGTCCGGCGGGAGGAAAATACGAATGGCAATACAGCCTCAATGGCGGCAATTTTGGACAAGCAGGAGGAAACTCTGATATGGAAGACTATACCATCGTATTGTTGGGTGAGGGTAGCCATGCTTTCCGAAGAATTTACTTTACCACAGGGCAGAATGCTTGTAGTGATACCAGCAACTGGGTAACCCTACAGGTCAGGCCCAATCCAACGGTTGCTGATTTCAGTGTGGTGGATGGCATATGTGAGGGACAACAACTTTCATTTACAGCTCAGACAGTACCGGGAGCCAATTATAGTTGGACGGGCCCTAACGGCTTTGTTTCCAACGTACAGAATCCTGTCATAAGTGCAGCTTCTGCCAATGCTTCAGGAAGTTATACCTTGAAAGTGCAAATTCCAGGGTGCACATCCAAAGAAGTAAGTCAGAATGTTTTGGTAAAGCCCAATCCGACTACTCCACAAATCACCAATTCTTTAAGTATTTGTGAGGGTGAAGACATAACATTGAATGCAGGAGTTACTGCAGGTTCTATTTGTAATTGGACAGGACCTAATAATTTCAACCTTGTGGGTCAATCCTTGCAATTAAACAATGCGCAGACCAACCAATCAGGCCAATACAAAGTAAAGGCTGATTTGAATGGTTGTGAAAGTAATGAAGCCATCGTTGACGTGGAAGTAAAAGCCAAACCACAGACACCGATTGTTAATGTGTCCAATCAACTTTGTGAAGGAGAAGATCTGATTTTACAAACCAGTATTTTAAGCGGAGATCAGTTGTCATGGTCTGGTCCCAATGGTTGGACTTCAACTGCCAATGTACCGGTACTCAATGACATTAAAATCGGCCAGTCCGGCAATTACCAGGTGTACATCACCAGAAATGGTTGTAGCAGTGAAACACTGGATTTTGATGTGAATATTGTGGCAAAACCTGCGACCCCTCAAATCAGCAACAATGGTCCTGTCTGTGAAGGCAAAGACTTATTGCTGGAAGCAACTGCCATAGCAGGTGCAACTTACCAGTGGTCTGGACCCAATGGTTTTACCTCCAATCTTCAAAACCCAGTTCTGGTTACTGTAGATTCAATTGCAGGAGGCAAGTATACACTTACCATTATCAAAGATGGTTGTACAAGTGAAGTAGCCGCCATGGATGTGGAAATTAAAAACTGTGCATGTTACATTGAAGACAACAGCATTTCTAAACCTGGTCCTGTATTGTATTGCGAAGAAACAGATAATGTTGATATATTCGGAAATCAGGTTTTACCTGAAGGAGGAAGTTACCAATGGGAATACAGTACAGATAGCCTTCAGTTTATAAGAGCGACCGGCAATATTAGTGAGTTGATTTTAAAAACAGGAAAATTGGGAGTGGGAACCCACTATTTCAGGAGGGTCTATTCACTCAATCAGGGCTTCCTTTGTGCGGATACCAGCAATATTGTTGCTATCAGGATAGTTTCCAATGATCCGAATTTGATTGACTTTGTTCTGGACGGTGAAGCTGCCTGCGTAGGTGATACTATTCAGGTTTTGATCCACAATGATATTAAGGACGCCAATTACAACTGGATTTCAGGAGAAGAAGGTATTCAACTAATCGGTACCAGTGGGAAAACAGCAAGCTTCAGGCCTGATAAACCCGGAGCCTATACTGTTCAGGTCAGGCAAAGCATTCCAGGTTGTGGTGAATCAGATCCTGCATCCCTTAAACTGGAAGTAAAGGCCAGACCCTTTGTTTCAGTAGGTAATGACACTACATTCTGTGAAAAAGATGGTGATTTGATATTGGAAGCCAGAGGAGGTGAATTTACCAGTTATTTGTGGAATGATGGAAGCACAGCTTCAACACTTAGTGTATCTGAAAAAGGTACTTATAGTGTAACCATCACCGATGAATTTGGTTGTTATAACGTAGATGAAGTCACCATTAAGTCATTCTGTTGTAAAATCACCTATCCCAATATCTTCATGGTGGATCAGGGAGGTAAGAATGCTGAGTTCCAATTGGTTGATGATGGTTGCGTAATTTCATCTAAGCTCAGAATCTACGACAGATGGGGCAACAAAGTATACGATTCAGATAATGGCCTGGCCCCATGGGACGGAAAATTCAATGGTAACTATGTTGAGCAAGGAGTTTATACTTTCTTGTTTAGCTATACAGCCCTCGATGAAAACGAGGAGAAATTTAATGAAGTAATATCCGGTGATGTTACCGTAATCAGAAGGTAAACATAGGGTATTAGGAATTTGAAATGTCTCTTATTGTGAAGAATTACTAAAGCAAAAGGTTTTAGTTAAAAATATCTGGAAGGGAATTGGGGGTTTTATGCCCCCAACCCTTTATTAATAAGCAGGCAATTTGTTCAGTACAACCGGCGACGTTGAAAGGAAGTAAAACCAAAACTTACACAGCACAATTGGTTTTAATGGGTTGAAAATGAGCAAACAAAAAATGACGGCTAAAAAAACTTACACACTATGGTGGTACATGGTGTGCATGTCTTTTTTTGTCAATGGGGTAAGAGCTCAAAATCCTATTTCCGGAAACGAGGGCTTCATTGTACTTACAGAAGCGAATTTCACATCATCTGATGCTTATGCCATCCACGGACCTGTATTTGTTGGGGGAAATTTCATCGTAAATAAGCCTAGCTATGCAACTGGTGAAATCATGAAATCCAACAATGGAAGTTTTATTTTCCCGGGGGATGGCAGTACAAAGACCGGTTTATTGGTTAATGGAAGTGTTACGTGGACATCGGGGCAGGTATCTGTACAAAACAACAGCTACATCCACATAGGCAACAGTGCCGGATCCACCAGCACAGACAACTCCAACAGCGGTCCTACTCACGTATATGCCACTGCAGGTAATTATTCTACCAACCCCAGGATAACAGGTACCATAGATCAAACACCCAGCCCTGCTGTTTTTCAAACTTCAACATTCGATGGTGCCAGTTTATTTGACACGTACCGAAACAATGCTTTTGGTATGTCGAATTGTACCAACAATGTGCAGCTGCAAAACAACTCCGGCGTAAACATTGCAGGTAATACAGTCAGCACACCGCAAGCTGTTTACATCAATTCACTGGCTACAGGAGTTAACCACCTTAAGCTTACTACGGCATCTTTGGCTAATATTCAGGGCATTGTTTATCAGGGCAGTGGCATACCCAGTGCCACTAAAATACTAATCATCACCATTGTGCCAACCAGTAACGTAAGTTGGACTTTGCCCTGGACCAGTGGTGCTTCTGCTACAGAAGCGCCTTTCATCATGTGGAATTTTTCAGGAGGTACCACATATACCATAACCATGTCGGGTTCCAATGCTTTTTATGGAACCATGTTTGCTCCCAACTTCAATGTTGTAAAAAATGATTACAGCAATATTTTCGGAGCCATGATCTGTAAAAACCTGACCATGGGCCCCGGTTCCATCCAATACTATCCTTTTAATGCTTCCATTACGTATTGTTGCAGCAACGTAACCACGGGTGGAGCCATCTCAGCTGATGAGACAGGTATTTGCGGTTTTGATCCTGCTTCCACCATCAATATTACCAGTGCATCAGGAGGAACGGGTACCCTGGAATATCGCTGGGACAGAAGTACAAACGGAGGATCCTCATGGTCGGAAATTCCTACAGCAACGGCAACAACGTTTAACCAGAGTATCATCAATATCAATACTTTGTTGAGGAGAAAGGCGAGAAGGCGTGGCTGTTCCAGTTTTCTATATTCCAATACAGTAACAAAATCTGTAACCCCCATTACGGTAAGTATTACGGGTAATACAAGTGTTTGCCCGGGAGGCAGTACAACCCTCACTTCTTCAACAGCAGGTACTGGAGGTTCTTATCTGTGGAACAATGGAGGCTCATCCCAGACCAATACCGTAACACCCGGTGCAAGTTCAACGTATACAGTTACAGTTACCCAATCCAATGGCTGTTCCAATACAGCAACTTATACAGTTGGAGAAGTACCATGTACAGGCACTTCATGCTTTATCAGCAGCAACAGTGTATACGTAACCAGTGACCACACTATATCATATACCTTAGACCCTGTTAATAACTCAATAAGATTCCGAACCACCCTTTCCAAAAATTATGTGGATAATACATACGGTACCAATAGAATAGGTTGGTCTTCACATGCATTTACGGATTTGGTTAATTCAGATGCCATTACCATGCAGATTTATGATGCATTGAATGTGAAAAAAATGGAATTCAAATTGGACTATCTGTCTGCCAGTGGCGCTACTGCCTCAGGTTACGATTGCCTGGGTGTTGCCGGAGGAGATGGCAGTATGATCTTAGGCAGCTCATCCGATGTACTTTCTGTTACTTCATCTATGGATGTCAATTTCAACACGTACAATTATGTTTTGACAACCAATTCCCCGGATACTGACAATTCATATACACCTGACCCTGCTTACCCCAACTGGATTTACGATGTTTGGTATGAAGTAGAAATCAAATTATCTGCCCTTGGTTCTGCGGGATTTGGGGATGTGGTTGTAACTTCTGTGCATGCCAGCCCGGCCAAAATTGGTGGAACAGATGAATCGGTCAATTCTATAACGTGTTGCAATTTGTTTGACCCTACCATGTATGGGTTAAGCACTTTTTGTGAAGAAAGCAATGATGACATTGAAATTGGAGTTAATGAAGCGGGTCTTACCTATCTGTGGAACACAGGCGCCACTACTCAATCGATCGATGCCTCTCCCATTAATGGAACATATACAGTGACAGTAACCAACTCTGAGGGTTGTTCAAAGGTATTGTCAAAGACAATGTCAATTAAGCCTTGTTTTGGTTCTGCTTGTTTTAATGGATCCAATGATATTACGGGCAGAGCCGACTGGTCTATTGTGTATGATGAGGATCCTGCCAATGATTATGTTAAAATCAAGGTATCACTTTCTAAAAATTTAGTCGATAATACTTACGGTTCTAATGCTATAGGATGGTCAAGTCATACTTTCTCAGATTTAGTAAATTCTGAATTCTTAACTATGGCTCTTTACGATACAAACGACGTAAAGAAAATGGAATTAAAGCTTGATTATTTGAGCGTCGATGCTTCTTCTCCTTCTGGTTACGGTTCCTTAGGTGTTACCGGAGGTGATGGTTCTTTAGTATCAGGAACCCTATCCGATGTACTAAATGTTACGACATCTCTGGATGTAAATCTGAACAATTACAATTATGTTTTGACCACCAATTCACCATCCACCAATACCAATTATGATGTAAATCCATTATACCCCAACTGGATATTTGATGTCTGGTACGAGGTAGATGTGAAGCTATCTGCTTTTGGTGCAGCAGGTTTTGGAGGCTTGTCCATTCCGGGTTATCAAACCAGCCCATCTAAAATTGGAGGTACTTATTACGCACTCACAGAAGGAGGTTGCTGCGAACTACAGGTTAGCATAACAGGTGTAGACTCTCTTTGCGCCGGTAGCACAACCATGTTGACAGCCAATCATATAACCAACATAGATGTATCTCTTCAGGCTCTGGAAGACACATACCTTTCTCAAGCTTCTACAGGAACCAACTATGGTTCATGCGATAAATTATATACAGGGTTATCGTCCAGTTCAAGGGCCAGGTCATTGGTAAAATTCAATCTCAGCAGTATCCCAGCAGGCAGTACTATTGTGTCTGCCAACCTGGTAATGACCAAAACCGGGGGGTCAAATACTACGGCAACCAATATTGGAGTTCACAGGGTTACCAATCCATGGACAGAAAATACGGGAAGTTGTTCAGGCAGATCCAGGGCAGCCAGTTGGAACCAACGAATGACAAGTACCAACTGGACAACAGCGGGTGGTGACTTCAGTTCTACAGCAGAATCTACGATTTCTGTATCAACCAATGCAACCTATACATGGAATGTCAAAAATTTGGTTCAGGCTTGGGTAAATGGAACTTTTACCAATAATGGGCTTATGTTGAAACGGACAACAGAGGGTTCTTCCAATCAAAAATATTTTGCAAGTAGTGAAGCCACTACAGCCAGTCAGAGGCCCAGACTCGAAATAGTCTACCAAGGCCCGGCAACAGCCGCAGCGATAAGCTGGAGCAATGGTGAATCCGGCCAATCTATATCCGTTGCTCCTACCGCAACTTCTGTTTATACGGCTTCAGTTACTGATATTTACAATTGTTCGGGATCAAATGATAAAACAATTGTTATTAAAGCAAAACCTACTGCTTCAATAACCGGTTCATCGGTAATCTGCAAGGACTCCATTACCCAACTTTCTCCAACTTCCGGAGGTACTTGGGTAAGCAGCAATGCTTCCGTTGCTTCGGTGAATAATGCCGGAAGGGTAACAGGACTAAATACAGGTACTGCCAATTTTACATTTACAAATTCAAGTACAGGTTGTATATCAGATGCGACTTCAAATGTAACCGTCGACAACCCTCCAACAGCAGCAATAACAGGACCCTCAACCATTTGCGAAGGCTCAACAACAACATTATCACCAACCACCGGGGGTACATGGACCAGTAGCAATCTTTCTGTGGCTACTGTGTCAAATGATGGCACAGTTACCGCTGTAGGGGCGGGTACCGTTACTTTTTATTTTACGAGCAGCTTATCAGGCTGTAGAAGTGCCTCTACTTCTGCAATAACTGTATTAGCCAGACCCATTGTAAATTTGTCCGGCACCTCTTCTATTTGTCCGGGCACAACAACTACGCTTACACCCACTTCCGGAGGAACCTGGGTAAGCAACGATACGGGAGTGGCCACCGTTGCTTCCAATGGTGTTGTGACTGGTATAGCAGTCGGTACAACAAGCTTTGAATTTACGAGTACCGCAACTGGTTGTGCCAGCTTACCTACTCCGTCGGTTACTGTTAATGCTAAGCCCATTGCTACACTGACAGGTTTAAGTACAGTGTGTATTGGTACTTCCATTGGTATAACACCAACCACCGGAGGTACTTGGGTGAGCAGTAATGCAGCAGTAGCAAGCATCACCAATGCCGGTGTAATCACAGGGGTTTCCGTGGGTTCAGCAACTTTTACCTTCACTTCGACTTCTACAGGCTGTGTAAGCAATCCCTCTGCAGCCGTAACAGTTTCAACAAGACCAACTGTCTCCATAACCGGGAGCAGCAGTCTGTGTATTGGTACTACCACCATGCTTACTCCATCAACAGGTGGTGTATGGACATCCAGCAATCCAGTGGTAGCCAGTGTGGATAATTCCGGTTTGGTCACAGGTTTGTCCAATGGTATAGCGACTTTTACCTATACGCAAACCTCCAACGGCTGTGTTTCTAACGCAACGAATAATGTAATCGTTAATGAAAAACCTATCGTTAGTATTACAGGTGCTACTTCTGTTTGCCTCGGTTTATCTACTACCTTATCACCTACAAGTGGAGGCACCTGGGTGTCAAGCAATAGTAATATTGCTACGGTTACCAATTCTGGTGTTGTTACAGGAATAGCGCCGGGTACAGCCACATTTGTGTTTACACTCAACGCCACCAATTGTATATCCAATGCTACCGGTTTGATTACGGTAAATGCATTGCCGGTCGCCAATGTGACTGGGGGAACAGCTATTTGCAATGGTACCACCACTACACTTAGCCCATCATCAGGGGGTACCTGGGTAAGTTCCAACCCTGGAGTTGCTACTGTAAGTAATGATGGGGTTGTTACCGGGGTTACATCAGGATCAGCAACATTTACTTTTACACAAGGATCTACCAGCTGCGTTTCACTTCCGTCTACTCCTGTTCAGGTAAACTTAAAACCCACTGTTTCGATTACGGGGTCAACAAGTTTTTGTGAAGGACATACCACAACACTCTCACCATCAACCGGAGGGACATGGATCAGTACCAATCCTTTGATAGCTACAGTTACCAATGGTGGTATCGTCACAGGATTGGATGGTGGAACTGCCACCTTTATATACAACCAGTCTTCAACAGGTTGCGATTCGGATCCAACGGCTGTGATAACCGTAAAACCCAAACCGGACATTTACTTTAGCGGTCCTGACAGTATTTGTCTGGATGGCAATACTCAGTTGATGCCATCAACGGGTGGAAGCTGGATAAGTAACCATCCAACATTAGCTTCTATTAACAATTCTGGTTTAGTGACTGCACTGGGAACAGGAAATGCAACATTCAGATTTACCGACGCAACAACAGGTTGCATTTCTGATTCATCCTTTGTATTGACCATCAGTGAAAAACCACAAGCAATTCTAACGGGTCCTTCCTCAATTTGCATCGACAATACGACTACACTTTATCCAACTTCCGGAGGTACCTGGACATCCAGTAATCCGGCAATAGCTACGATTAACAATGCAGGAGTTGTCACAGGTGTCAGCCACGGCAACGTGACCTTCACTTACGTACAAAATGTTTCATTGTGCCAATCACTGCCTTCAGCTGTTATTCATGTAGATGCCCGACCTAATATTGCCATAGATGGTGATACCACTATCTGTATTGGAACCACCACTTCGTTGACACCGTCTGCAGGGGGTGTCTGGACCAGTCTAGACCCGGATGTTGCTACCATCGATAATAACGGTATTATTACAGGTCGATCTGTGGGCGCAACTTCTTTTTATTTTATTGATGCTATATCCAATTGTGTCAGCGATACTTCAATTTTAATAAATGTAAATGATTTGCCCGTAGCAGGTCTAAGTGGTGTTGATTCTATTTGTATTGGAGAGCACAGTACATTGTTTCCTGTTACCGGTGGCAGTTGGATCAGCACACACCCTTCCAGAGCATCTGTGACAAATACCGGAGTAGTTACCGGAATAAGTGCAGGAAATGTTGCGTTTGTATTCGTGGATGGTATTACCCATTGTCATTCCGAACCTACAGATAGTATAACTATAAAAGGCAAAGAAGTTGTTCTGATAGATGGAGATTCATCTATTTGTATTGGTACCGAAACACAGCTCATTCCCAATTCCGGAGGTACCTGGCAAAGCACCAATCCTGCCATTGCCTTAGTTGACAACAATGGCCGCGTTACGGGTATTGCAGAAGGAAATGTGAGTTTTATTTATACAGATTCGGGTACAGGGTGCAGCTCTGATACCAGTGAAACTATAGTTGTACATGAGAAGCCAACGGTGAGCATTTCAGGCGCAGCCACCATATGTGCAGGTGATTCCACACAATTGATGCCCAGTACCGGTGGTTCATGGACTTCCGGCAATGTTGATATTGCCACTATTTCTATCGATGGAAAAGTAATGGGTGTAGATGGAGGATTTGTCAAATTCGTTTATACCAATGCATCAACGGGATGTTCTTCGGATAGTACAAGTGCAGTTCAGGTATTATCCAGGCCTTTAATTTCAATAAGTGGTTCGGATGCCATCTGCGAAGGAGCCACCACACAAATGAACCCGGCTTCGGGTGGTACATGGGCAAGCAATGACAACACCAAAGCTACGGTTACCAATGCAGGACTTGTCACCGCAATATCAGCAGGCGTGGCAAGATTTACATTTACCCAAACTTCCACAGGTTGTAAATCCCTACCTTCAGAATGGGTGAGTATATTGGTAAAACCCATCGCAATTGTTTCAGGAAGTGCTACTATTTGTGAGGGATACACGACACAATTGACACCCAATTCAGGAGGTACATGGCAGAGCAGTAATGCAACTCTTGCCTCAGTAACCAATGATGGTGTGGTATTAGGCAAATCGGGCGGCACCGTTAATTTTACTTTTACCCTGGATAATAGCACTTGTTCTTCAGATCCTTCCACTAATGTTGTAGTTAATGATCGTCCTGTTATATCTCTATCAGGAAGCAATATCATGTGTCTGGGAAATACGCTGCAAGCACTTCCGTCATCAGGAGGTGCATGGCAGAGTAGCAATATAACAACAGCTACGATAAACAATGCTGGTTTGATTTCATCACAGGGATTGGGCAGTTTCAAAGTCATTTTTACATCTTCTTCCACTGGATGTAAATCTGACAGCAGCCAGACCATTACGATTTATGATGTTCCGGTTGCCAGCATCACCGGAAACGATACCTTGTGTGCAGGTGCAACTTCCAGTTTGACTCCTTCATCTGGAGGTTCATGGTCAACAACCGCTGCTTCAGTAGCCACCATTTTAAACAATGGACAAGTCACCGCCATAGCCGATGGTACGGCACAGTTTATTTTCACCAACTCAATCTCCGGTTGTAGTTCTTTGCCATCTAGTCCCATAAGAGTATTCAACAATCCTGTGGTTAGCATTTTAGGCCCCACTACTATATGTGAAGATATCACCACGCAATTATCACCATCTTCGGGTGGGCATTGGGTGTCAAGTCACCCAACTATTGCTGTCGTAACTGATGCGGGCCTGGCTACAGGTCTGTCCGGTGGAACTGCCAGATTTACCTTTACCAATACAAGTACGGGTTGCTCTTCCGCTCCAACCGGCTGGGTCACAGTAGTGGATCAACCCGATATTGCTTTGAGTGGTTTAAGCCAGATTTGTGAAGGTGCCACCACCCAATTTTTACCTTCATCAGGAGGTGTATGGTCAACCACAGATGCAAGTACAGCAACGATCACAAGTGGAGGGCTGGTTACAGGTATCAACCCCGGCATGGTAAAATTTTATTTTACATCCTCACTTACCAATTGCACATCTGACACAAGTATAGAAATTATTGTTCATCCCATACCGGTTGCTTCTATCATTGGACCGGATTCCATATGTGCGGGAACAAACACCTATCTTTCTCCCACTTTTGGAGGTACATGGTTGAGTTCTAATAATTCCATAGCTACAGCCAACGAGGAAGGGGTAGTCTTTGCTGAGAATGCCGGTAATGTTCGTTTTATATTTACCTCCGAAGCCAATTGCGTATCTAATCCAACTGACTGGATCGAAGTTTTGGACGATCCTGAAATTTATATGATCGGCCGCGACTCTCTTTGCATCAATGACTATGCACTGGGTTTTCCTGTTAATGGAGGGACCTGGGTTTCTACCAATCCAAGTGTTGCTTCCATTAGTCAGTACGGTGTTATTACCGCCCTTCAGCCGGGTGTTGCAGATTTTTATTTTATAAGTGATACTACCGGTTGTGCTTCCAGTGAAATTCTCGACGTAGTCGTGAATGCAAGACCCACAGCCTATTTATCTGGCCCGGATGTTATTTGCATTGGCAGTATCACTACCTTGACACCTACAACAGGGGGTGTCTGGGATAGTTCTGACCCATCGGTTGCGCAAGCCAACGGCTCCGGTATTGTTACGGGACTGTTGAATGGTGCGGTTAAATTTGTATTTACAGATGCCACCTCTGGATGCTCCTCTGACTCAACAGAACTTATAACCGTTAATGACATACCTGCTGTATCATTGGATGGCCCTGCAGTAATGTGTGTAGGAGGAAGTACACAATTGAATGCTGCAACTGCCGGTTCCTGGCTAAGCTCCAATCCATCCATTGCCACCGTGACCAGTGAGGGTGTGGTAAATGCCATCAGTCAGGGTATCGTTGATTTTACTTTCCATTCTTCTGTTTCCGGATGTCCATCCAACCAAATAGCGGGTATTGTTGTCAATGGCAATCCTACGGTTGCTATCGATCTGGCAGGATCCGCCTGTGTGAACAGTTCTACCCAACTTCAAGCTTTAGTTTCAGGAGGTAATTCACCTTTCACCTTTAATTGGGAAGGCCCTAATTCCTTTACAGCAAGTGCTCAATCAGTGGGCATCACTTCCAATGGCACCTATCATGTGACAGTAACCGATGAGAAAGGATGTTCAGCAGAAAGCACAGCATTTATTCATGAATTGTTTGAACCACTCATCATTACCCTGCAACCTGAAGTATGCGAAGGGACCAGTGTGACCCTTATAGCCAGTGGTACCAATGTGGTTTCTTATCAATGGAGCGCCAATGCCGGAAACGCAACTACTCAGGCGGTATCCGTAACACCTACATATCCCAATTCAACATACGTTGTTACCGTAACCAATGATATTGGTTGTTCTTCCACTGCTGTATCCACCATTTTGGCTAAACAAACACCTGTAGTACATATTACAGGAAATGACTCTATATGCGTATACAATACAACTACACTCACGCCCACAGCAGGAGGCACCTGGCTTTCTACCAATGGTGCAGTAGCTTCCATCAATAGTGATGGTTTGGTAACAGGGCTTTCTCCGGGTTCATCTACTTTTATATTTACCTCCACTTCCAATGGTTGTGCATCAAGAGCTTCACTACCGGTGCATGTGATGAAACGACCAACCGTCTCCATTACAGGCGATACATCGCTTTGTCTTGGCGGTAGTTCCACATTGTCACCCACAACCGGGGGATCCTGGACCAGTTCACATCCTTCTATTGCCTCCGTAACCAATACCGGTTTAGTAACAGGAATTTCACCTGGTGATGCAGCTTTTACATTTGTCTCGGATACCACCGGCTGCTCATCGGTAACGGATTCTATTGATGTCAATCAACACGAGGGATCTGTTATCAGTGGAGACAATAGTATTTGTGTGGGCGAATCCACTGTTTTATCAGCTTCCAATCCGGGAGGTACATGGACCACATCGAATGCTGCCATAGCCAGCATCAATAGTTCCGGTCTGGTCATTGGAAATGCTCCGGGCAATGTCACAATAACGTATACCAGAAATACAGGAGCTTGTGTCAATTTTTCGACCTTCCAAATGGTGGTGAATCCTATTCCATCGACCGCTATTTCGGGTTCTGCCGTGGTCTGTGCCGGCAGTACCACTACTTTATCTCCTGTCTCTGGAGGAACCTGGGCAAGCAGTGATCCTTTGATAGCCACCATAAGCAACGCAGGTGTAGTCACAGGTGTGCAAGCGGGCAACGCCACTTTTGTATTTACCAATACAGCAACCGGTTGTGTTTCCAGTGCTTCAAGTCCCATTACAGTTTTAAGCAAACCCATTGTTTCCATCATTGGTCCAACAGTGATATGTGCCCAAAGCACCACGCAGCTTACCCCTGTATCAGGTGGTACATGGGTAAGTTCCAATAATGCTACTGCTACCGTAACTTCTGGTGGTGTAGTTACCGGTGTCAGTGGTGGGACAGTAACATTTACTTATACCCAGGCTTCCAATGGTTGTATCTCTGATCCTACTTCACCCATAACCATTCATGCCAAACCATCTTTGGATATTACAGTTAATGGTAGTCGGTGCCTCACGGATACCACTTCTATCACAGCATTGGTCTCAGGTGGTTCTGTTCCATACGATTATCAGTGGACAGGCCCATCTTTTACAAGCACTGTCAATTCCTTTGCGGTTACAGCAGCAGGACCCTATGCGGTGACCGTTACCGATCAAAATTTGTGTTCCGTAACTTCTTCAGTGCAAATATTCGACCCCTATACCCCTTCTATCGTGGCATCAAAAACTGCCATCTGTGAAGGTGAATCTATTCAATTAAGTGTCAATGCCAGTTCTGCTACCAACTATCATTGGAGCGCAAATACCGGAGGTGCAAGCTCATCAACCCTTTCTCTTTACCCACCAGTGCCATCGGCACTATATGTGGTTACAGTAACAAGTATAAATGGTTGTACAGCCTCCGCTTCCAGCAATATCACTGTTAATGCAAGGCCTGTTGTTTCTATCAGCGGACCTTCCCAGATTTGTTTAGGTCAGGTAACCAGCCTCTTACCTTCTACCGGGGGTATTTGGGTTAGCAGCAATACAGCCGTTGCCACAGTAAACACAAGTGGCATTGTTCAGGGCATTGCTCCTGGAAGTGCCAGCTTTGTATTCACCAATGCTTCGACCGGATGTACATCAGTGCCTACATCCGGAGTGACGGTCAATGCTAAACCGGTGGCCAGTATTGTAGGTCCTTCTACCATCTGTGTAGGTGCTACCACTACTTTGAATCCTACTACCGGAGGCACATGGCAAAGTTCTGATCCCACCATTGCTACCATAAGCAATACGGGAGTAGTAAGTGCGGTTAGTGCAGGGATTGCTTATTTTACCTTTACCATTTCTTCCTCTAATTGTTCCTCTGACCCCAGCAGTCCGGTTTCCATTAATCCAAAACCCGGTATTAGTTTTACAGGTTCGACAGCAGTTTGTATAGGATCCAATTCCTCATTGTCACCCAGTTCAGGAGGTATTTGGACAAGTTCAAATCCAAGTGTTGCTACCATTAACAACAATGGTTTTGTTACAACCCTGGCAGCCGGTACAACTACGTTCCAATTTACGCAAACCTCGACCGGCTGTACATCTGAGGTATCACCCATATTTACGGTCAACGCCAAGCCGGTAGTGAGTATAAGCGGTGACACCATTTTGTGTGTCGGCGAAACCAGTCAGGCATTAAGTCCGGGTCCAGGCACGTGGACATCCAGCAATCCTTCCACAGCAACTATCAACAACGATGGACTGATCAATGCATCAGGACCGGGCCTGGTATCTTTTATATTCACTTCTTCTGTAACCGGTTGTCCATCTTTGCCTACCAAAACAATTTTGGTGAACCCCAATCCTTCCATTTCGATTGAAGGCCCAGCCTCAATATGTCTTAATGGGACTACGCAGTTGTCGCCTTCAACCGGGGGTATCTGGACATCCAATCACCCCACGGTAGCCACAGTGACAAACAGTGGTTTGGTTACAGGTATAACTCAAGGTGTTTCACATTTTAGATTTACAGATGCAACTACGGGCTGTGCCTCTGTCAATACAGTTTCGATTCTGGTTTATGGTAAGCCCAACGCTCAGGTTACAGGTCCTAAAAATATTTGTATCGGTTCCAACACTTCCTTGCAACCCTCGTCAGGTGGAATTTGGATAAGTTCCAACAATGCGGTTGCTACCGTAAATGCCGGAGGTATTGCAACCGGTGTTGGAGTGGGTTCAGCCAGATTTATTTTTATAGAATCAATTTCAGGATGTATATCTGATTCAACCGATTTAATAACCGTAAGTATTAAACCTGCTGCCTCTTTGTCAGGGGATCATACTCTATGCATTGGGGAATATTCCTCAGCAATTCCGGCTACAGGAGGTGTATGGATTAGCAATAATCCTGGCATTGCTACCATCAACAATGAAGGTATAATTACAGCGGTAGGCCAGGGTCAGGCTACATTTGTATATACTCCTCTGGGGGGCTGTCCTTCAGATCCTGTAGGCCCGGTCATTGTCAACGGCAAGCCAGTAATTACTACGGGTGCTTCTACCAATTTGTGTCCGGGACAATATATGCAATTTACACCTTCCAGTGGGGGAGACTGGTACAGCCAGAATCCTTTGGTGGCTTCTATCAATAACCAGGGACAAATTTCTGTTATTTCACAAGGAACCACCAAGTTTGTTTTCCGCGACAGTC
>WBZP01001029.1_pt1 | contig 35796 bp, 28 predicted proteins | sample 5204301 | NCBI WGS metagenome assembly WBZP01 (sample SAMN12412401, study PRJNA552823) | activated sludge metagenome | isolation source: activated sludge from nitrification reactor of wastewater treatment plant... | place: USA: Pennsylvania | collected 2017 | reverse complement strand
TGAGTTTGGTTTCCATCGACTTCGCTTCTGGTGGGAAGGGGATTTTGATCAGATTATTGCCGAAGTAACCATCGGTTTTTGCGGCACCACCCGCGGCATTCCGGCTTCCTACCTGTAGCGCTTCCTTCAATCCGGCTACCACTTCCGATTCCGTCAGGGGTTTACTACCCTGAACGGTCTCGTTCACACTCTTCTCAAGTTTTTTAAGGTCGATCTGGGAACAACCAGCCATCGGAATGGCCAGCAGGAGGAGGGAAAGGAGTCTTCGCATATGCCGGTTTATCCGGCGAAGAAACAAACTTAGTACCAAAGTCAGGCTGCACTGCTCAAGATTCGGTTTCGGCAGGTGGTACCGGGGGAGGTGTCGATTTGCGGCAGCGTTGTTTCCAGAGGCTTCGAACTCGTTCCCTTTCCTCCGGGCTCATCCCTTCCCAACGTCCTTTCCAACCGCCCTCGCGACAATGGCCATCACCGCTTTTCCAGCCCTTAGCGCCTCCGAAGAGGATTTTACTCAGTAGGAGGATACCCAATGCCTGCCAGAATCCGATCACCGGCCCGGTGAAGAGAGCAGGTATCAGCCAATTCCAAAGGGTCATCACTACCCAACCGGCCAGTGCCCCGAATACCATCAGGCCGACTATCATTTTCATTATCCATTTCGCTTTCATTTCTGTAGTGATTTTTAGGGTGTGTTGAGTTCGTCGTAATATTCCTGGAGACGCTCCCGCAGTTTCAGGATAGCGTAACGCTTGCGCGCCAGAAGGGTATTGATGGAAAGTCCGGATTCATCCGACAACTGCTGAAAGCTCTTTCCTTCAAGTTCGTGTGCAATGAAAACCTCCCGCTGTTCCACAGGCAATTCATCAAGCGCGCTTTCGATGGCTTGCAGCAATAAGCTTCTGTCGAATTCCGTGTCAGGTCCTGCCGTATCGCTCCTCAGCAACTCGTCGACCAGCAGGGTATCCTCCCCGGATGGGTCGGGAAACCGAAAGTACTCCTCAAGACGTACGCTTTTTTTTCTGCGGTAACGGTCAGTGATCTTGTTGCGTGCAACCCGGAACAGCCAGGCGGCCATTTTTTCAATAGGTTGCATCAACCGGTAGGCGGACGTAAGCTCAAGAACCACATCCTGAAAAATGTCTTCCGCATCTTCAGGTTCAGCGACACGGGAACGGATGAAGTCCCTTAGCCTGCGACCATTCTCGCGCAATGCTGTTCGTATGCTTTCGTCCTGGGACTGCGTCATCGCCGATCGGGATGTAGGGGCAAGTTCCATATAATCCCGCAGACGCCGAAGGATGCCGGATATTGCAAACTTCCATGACTTTTTTCTGTTCTTACCTTTGACAGCACCTATGCTAGCCGAAATCATCACCATCGGCGATGAGCTCCTGATCGGGCAAGTCGTCGACACCAACAGTGCCTGGATCGGTCAACGACTCAACGAGATCGGGGTCCGGGTCAAACAGATCACTTCTGTCAGCGATAACGAAGAGCACATTCTCCAGGCGCTCGATGAGGCCGGCCAGCGGTCGGGAATCATCCTCATCACCGGTGGTCTTGGTCCGACGAAAGACGATATCACCAAAAAGACCCTTGCCAAATTCTTCAAGGCCGGTATGCGCTTGGATGGTCCTTCTTTGGCGAATGTCGAACGCATCTTTCGGGCACGTGGAAGGGAAGTGACCGAATTGAACCGCCGGCAGGCTGAAGTACCGGAAAACGCTACCGCATTGCTCAATCCGCTGGGAACCGCACCCGGGATGTGGTTCGAAGAACAAGGCAGGATCTATGTCTCCTTGCCAGGAGTCCCGCATGAGATGAAAGGTCTGATGGAGCAGGAAGTGATCCCGCAACTGCGCGAACGATTCAAACTTCCTCCGGTCATCCATCGAACCATTCTCACCCAGGGTATCGGTGAGTCAATGCTGTCTGATTTACTTGAACCCTGGGAGGATTCATTGCCTCCGCATATTCGTCTTGCTTACCTCCCGGCAGACGGTCGGGTACGACTCCGCCTGACGGCTTCGGGAAAATCGGAAGCGGAAATTAATGCTGAATTAAATGTTCAGATAGAAGAGCTAAAACATTTGACAAATAAGTATATATATGGCTATGAAGAAGAGACCATGGAAGGAGTTGTAGGCACCCTATTCAAAGCCAAGGGATGGAAAGTAGCCACTGCAGAAAGCTGTACCGGCGGGTACCTTTCGCATCGCTTTACCCTGGTTCCCGGTAGTTCGGAATATTACATGGGCTCCGTTATTGCATACGATAACGCTGTAAAAACGAGCCTGCTTGGCGTTGATCCCAAGCTCTTCGATGAGGCAGGTGCAGTAAGTGAGCCGGTTGTGCGGGTCATGGCGGAAAATGTCAGAAAACTGATGGGAACAGAGTTGGGCATTGCCATTTCCGGGATTGCAGGCCCAAGCGGGGGAACAGAAGAGAAACCGGTCGGAACCGTCTGGATAGCCGTGAGCAGTCCGGCTGGTACTTTGTCGAGGAGATTTCAACTAGGTCAATTCCGCGAACGGGTCATCCGGGAGGCAGCCCAACACGCGCTCGCCATGACACGAAGGATCCTGTTGGAAGAGCCGGAGCCGGAAAATTGAATTCCACCTAAATATATGTAAATCAAGCCTATATCGATAAGCGCATTTCGATGAGGTCAAGACGATTGTGAAAAAACCTGTTGAAAACGCGCTGAAAATCCACCTTTCATTTTGCAATAATCCTAAAGAAGTGTATCTTTGCACTCCTTAAAAATTCAACTATCATGGCACGGATTTGTGATCTGACCGGAAAGCGCGCGATGGGCGGCCACCATGTTTCCTTCTCCAACAAGAAGTCGAAGCGTAAATTCAACCCGAACCTGCAAGTGAAGCGTTTCTACGTGCCGGAAATGGGCGAGTGGATCACCTTGAAAGTTTCCACTTCCGCGCTGCGTACCATCGATAAGATGGGCATCGGTCCGGCGATCGAAAAAGCGATTAAAAAAGGTAAGATCTGATTCTTACACTTCCATTATCCTGGTAAGTGCTAAATTCGGAAACGGGTTTAGCACTTTCGCTTTTATACCCCGTCCATCATGCGCGTTTTCAGTATCGTGTTATGGCTGCTGATCGGTTTGCCGGTGGCAAATTTGCTAGCACAGGATTCGGACCGTTACCGGTACGATCAGGACTTCCTGACACCTGAATTTTACAAGACTCGTCGGGAAGCCTTGCGTCAGTTAATCCCGGAGGGATCCTGTGCTGTCTTGCTGTCGGCTCCAGTGAGAAACCGATCAAACGATGTGGATTACCCGTATCATCAAGATCCTGATTTCTATTACCTCAGCGGCTGGACGGAACCCAATTCTGTGTTGGTAGTCTTTAAGGAAGCCCAACGATTCAATAAAGGTGAGGTAAAGGATATTCTGTTGGTGCCGCCACGCGACCCGGCCAAGGAGCGATGGAACGGAAGGCGAGGCGGGAAGACGACCGCGCGCAGGATCAGCGGCGCTGACTGGGTGTTGACGACCGAAAGTTGGGACACCTTGAAACTGCCTTTTGAATCGCAGACGAAGGTATTGCAGCTCCGGCTGGAAGAACCCCGTATCGCAGGCAATCGGGATCCGTTGGAGTACGATGGTCTGTTGCGGTCGTATCGGAAAAAGACCGACAGCGCCTCCTTGTCACCGGATGATTTCCTGTTGAAGCGCGCCCTCACCACCATGAGAATGGTGAAGCATCCGGATGAGTTGGCCTTGTTGCAGCGGGCAGTGGATATCAGTGTCAGCGGACACTTGGAAATGATGAAAGCCCTGGAACCAGGCATGACGGAGTATCAGGTGGAAGCTGTTGGCGAATACGTTTTTCATGCCACGGGTGCGGAAGCGGTGGGATATCCAAGTATTTGCGGTGGGGGGGAGAACTCAACCGTCCTGCATTACACCGACAACCGGCGCCCGCTCGCTGCCGGAGACCTGATCCTCCTCGATATGGGTGCGGAATACCACGGCTATACGGCCGATATTACCCGAACCCTTCCGGTTTCCGGGAAGTACACTCCCGAGCAATTGACCCTCTATAACCTGGTTCTCGAAGCACGTGATTCCGGGATAGCTGCCTGTCAGCCCGGAAAACCCTTTCAAGCACCCAATGCCGCTGCCCGCAGGGTGATCAGCCGGGGTTTGCAAGAGTTGGGAATCATCGAATCCGCGGATGAAGTGAAGACCTATTTCATGCACGGAACTTCGCATTACCTGGGTCTGGACGTTCACGACATGGGTAATTACGGGCCATTGGCACCGGGTAATGTCATTACGGTCGAACCGGGCATTTACATTTCCGCAGACAGCCCCTGCGATCGCAAATGGTGGGGTATTGGCATTCGAATCGAGGACGATATCCTGATTACAACAGCCGGACACCAGAATTTGAGCGAAAAACTGCCTGTGAAACCCGAAGAAGTCGAAAAAGCCATGGAGCAGCCGTCCATTTTGAACAATTCTGGGCTTAAAAATGAATAGAAAGCCTTGATTTGATAGGGAATATTCGTATCTTTGCAGCCCTTCCGGGGAAATTCCCGGGATTTTCAATCAATCGTCGTCATGGCAAAAAAAGGCAATCGCGTTCAGGTGATCCTCGAGTGCACCGAGCACAAGACCAGTGGTCAGCCCGGCACTTCGCGTTACATCACCACCAAGAACAAGAAGAACACCACCGAGCGTCTGGAGTTGAAAAAATTCAACCCCATCCTGAAGAAGATGACGGTGCACAAAGAGATCAAGTAATCGTTAACTACGAATAACGCAGTACCATGGCAAAGAAAGTAGTGGCAACCCTGAAGACCGGTAAGGGAAAAGAATTCTCCAAGGTCATCAAGATGGTGAAGAACCCGGATACCGGCTCTTACCAGTTCAAGGAAGAAGTCGTGCACAACGACCACATCAAGGATTTCCTGAAAGAGAAATAAGCCCTGTCAGACAGTATCGACAAAGCTTCTTTCGCATGAAGGAAGCTTTTTTAATTTCCATACCCCAGTCCCTTCCGCCTCATGGGTCTCTTCAGTTTCTTTTCCAAAGAGAAAAAGGAAAGTCTCGACAAAGGACTCGAGAAAACAAAAACCAGCCTCTTTTCCAGGATCGCCAAAGCCGTTGTCGGTAAATCGACAGTAGACGCGGAAGTGCTGGACAATCTGGAAGAGATCCTCGTTTCTTCCGATGTAGGTGTAACCACCACGCTGCGCATCATCAAGCGGCTCGAAGAACGTGTGGCGCGTGATAAATACGTCGGCACCGAAGAACTCAACCGCCTGCTCAAAGAGGAGATCACCGGCCTCATGGCGGAGAACAATACCGCCGATGCCACGGAATTCTCGCTGCCCGATACCGCCGGACAACCCTACGTCATCATGGTGGTCGGGGTGAACGGTGTTGGGAAAACCACGACCATCGGTAAACTGGCCTATCATTTTAAGAAAGCGGGTAAGAAAGTGGTACTGGGCGCAGCAGATACCTTCCGTGCCGCTGCCGTTGATCAACTCGACGTCTGGTCCAAGCGGGTGGATGTCCCGATCGTCAAGCAGGGGATGGGCTCGGACCCGGCTTCCGTGGCCTATGATTCCGTTCAGTCGGGTGTGGCGCAGCAGGCGGATGTCGTGATCGTGGATACTGCCGGTCGTTTGCACAACAAGATCAACCTGATGAACGAGCTTTCCAAGATCAGCCGGGTCATGCAAAAGGTGATACCGGCGGCTCCTCATGAAGTCCTGTTGGTGCTGGATGCTTCGACGGGACAGAACGCGATCGAACAGGCTCGCCAATTTACCAAAGCTACTCAGGTCACCGGCCTTGCCTTAACCAAACTCGACGGTACGGCAAAGGGTGGTGTAGTGATCGGCATCAGCGATGAGTTCAAGATTCCGGTCCGCTATATCGGCATCGGGGAGAAAATGGAAGACTTACAGGTTTTCAATAAAGCGGAGTTCGTCGATTCCTTGTTCGGACAGGACTAAGTGAGCAGCCATGCGTACCAAAAGTCTCAAGAAGAACAAGGTCAACGTCATCACACTCGGATGTTCCAAGAACATCTACGACAGTGAAGTGTTGATGGGGCAGCTCAGCGCGAACAAGTTCGACGTGGTGCACGAATCCACCGAAGATGATGCCGCGATCGTGATCATCAATACCTGTGGTTTCATCGATAATGCCAAGCAGGAAAGCATCGATACGATTTTGGCCTATGCGCAGGCACGTGAGGCCGGAAAGATCGAAAAGCTGATCGTGACCGGTTGCTTGTCGGAACGTTACAAGCCCGAACTGGAGAAAGAGATCGGTAACGTCGACGGGTTTTTCGGTACCCGCGACCTTCCGCGACTGCTGAAATCGCTGGGCGCCGACTACAAGCATGAACTCATTGGCGAGCGCCTGCTGACCACACCGGCACATTACGCGTACCTCAAGATTTCGGAAGGCTGCGACAGGCCTTGTTCCTTTTGCGCGATTCCGCTCATGCGCGGGAAACATGCTTCTATACCGAAAGAACAACTGGTAGAACAGGCCAGGTTGCTGTCGGCCAAAGGAACCCGAGAATTGATCCTGATCGCGCAGGACCTCACGTATTACGGGTTGGACCTATATGGTAAGCGCGAACTCGCTGATCTCATTCGACAACTGGCCGCGGTGGATGGTATTCGCTGGATACGGCTTCACTATGCATTCCCGTCCGGCTTTCCGATGGAAGTGTTGGACGTCATGCGGGAACTGCCCAACGTGTGTAATTACATCGATATTCCGCTCCAGCACATTGCTGATCCCATGCTAAAAAGCATGCGGCGTGGCATCACCCGGGAGAAGACGGTCGAGCTTGTAATGGAAATGCGGGAACGCGTGCCCGGTATCGCGATCCGGACGACCCTGATCACCGGTTATCCAGGCGAGACGGAGAAAGATTTCGAGGCAATGCGGGAATGGGTCAGGGAAACCCGTTTCGACCGGTTAGGTGTATTCACCTATTCGCACGAGGAAAATACCCACGCTTACCTGCTGACGGATGATGTTCCGGAAGAAATCAAGCGGGAACGGGCAGAAGCGATCATGGCTGTTCAACAGGAGATCAGCGCGCAAAAGAACCAGGAACTGGTCGGACGTATTTTGCCGGTATTGATCGATCGTAAAGAAGGCAATCATTTCATCGGCAGGACCGAATACGACTCTCCGGAAGTGGACAACGAAGTATTGATCGACGCACGGGAGCACTTCCTGCGCATCGGTGATTTTACCACCGTACGGATCATACGAGCCGAAGAATTCGATCTCTACGCGGAACCGGTTGGCTCCTGACCACCGGATCGATGTAACAGGGACTCTTGATGAGTTCTTCCATTGTACCGTCTTCGTACTCCACTTTTAAACGGATCTTCTGACCTTTTTCATAGTCAGGCAGAATGACCGATTTTCCATCCTCCGAAATTCGCCCACGAACCGGCAGCATACTGCGATCATCCAACAGCAAGCGGATCGATTTTGCGGGGTGCGGTAGGTGGATCTGGTATTCCTGGTGTTTAGGCTGAGGAATGGAATCCGGATGTGCTACGGCATAAGCGCTGCCACCCCAGCATAGCAGCAGGAAAAACAGGATCATCGTCCGGGTAGCCATCAACACAAGATAATAAAAAAGGCCGCCGAACGGCAGCCTTCTCCATCGCAGATGGTAAATCTCAATGCTGGATCAGGATTGGGATCCTGCTGCTTCCTGCTTCTCCCTGTACGATCAGGTAATACAAACCACTGGACAGGTCATCTACAGGGATTGTTTCCCGGCCGGCAGCTACCACCGGATGTTCCAGGATGATTCGCCCCGACGCGTCGGTGATAGTAAGCGAGGAACGTTCTTTCAAACTTGCTCCCTGAATTGTTAGCAGCTCATTAGCAGGATTGGGATACACCGAAAGTTCATCGCCTTTGGTAAGCGCGGGTGTATTCAGGAGCACCCACTGTCCGCGATACTCCGAATTGACCGCATTGACACCAAGACTGTCTGCTTCGATCCCCAGGATATAACTACTCGGTGAGCCGGCTTCAAAATAACGGTAAAAGGTGGTTTGGGATGCTGATGAAGTGATTAAGGTCCACGTGCCGGGCAACAACTCAACCAAGAGGCTATCCGTAGTGAGCTCCGTATTCTTCATGCGCAGGATGTTATTGAATGACCCGTTCGGCAGGATCAACGTACCATAACCGTCTGCCAGAAAATCGCCTCGCTGGTTCTGGATAAACCGGACGTTACGAGGCGTACCGGTCGTATCGATAATTACCGTATCCTGTACGATGCGCGCTATGTTTGTTCTGGTCTGGTTAAAGGTGAAAGGAACCGGGGCGAAAAGGGAAGGAGGATTGTAACGTATGGTCAGCGTCGGGGTACCTACGCCATCAAGATAAAAACCTGTGCTGTTATTGGTCGTGTAGGTCCAGTCGGTAAGGTTATCGGCTTGCGATGCAAGGTTACTGGTTGGAAACGACCCTGCATAGGGCGTGCCGGCAGCAGTCCCGAAGCCGATCGTGTCGATCAACAGATTTTGCAAACCGGAATAATCCCAGGTCACGTTTGCTCCGCCCGAAGGGATGGGAGCATTGTAGGTGGAATCCTGCACCATCGTAAACGCTAGTCCGGCCACGGGCAAGTCTGCAGTAGTCAGGGTGGGTTGGGCCAGCAACGGAAGTGCGAGGATGGCCGAAAAGAATGTCAGGTAGAGCTTCCTTTTCATGCTTTGTTATTTTACATAAAAGTAGTTGTTCCGGATCGATGCTGTTCGTGAAAATGCAAAAAGGGGCTTAGGCCCCTTTTTGATTGAGAAAATACCCCGTTATCGGAGATCGACTACCTCCGCACCCGGATATCGGGTCGCGTTATAGACGAATTGAGTGTCATCGGTTAAAATATCCGGCGATAGTTTGTCGACCTGGAAAGTCTGGAATCCACCATTCTTGTCGAACACTTTTGCCGAAACGATAAACTTGTCAGCCTTGCTAACGGCGATCTTTACTTTGAAGACGTTCTTTTTCTTGGGTTCGATCGGTACTAACTCGATCTGGTGTACCGGCCCCGAAGGTTCTTTCGCTTCACCGATGTACTTGGAATTCCATCCCTTTTCGTACAAGGTGAAAATGTTGGTCGGCGTGATGGCGTTCTCGTCCTTACGTTGATTATCGATCTGGATCTCATTCGCATCTTTCACATAGGTCCAGCGGGTCTTGCCATCCGAGATAACATCCTGTCCCGCGAATTCCAGCCGGTACTTGTCCCCTTTGATATACAACGTCCCTTTTTGAACCTCTTTCGCTTTTCCCGGGCTTTCAATCGTCACGGTGAAACTGGCCTTAAGGGATTTGAAGGACTTATATTTCGCGGAAACCGATTTGAGGACCTCCTGTGATTTCGCATCGCTGCCATTTTGAGCAAGGCTCAAAAAAGGAAAAAAAAGCAGAAGCGAGGCGAGTAGTGAAGTGGATAGCTTCATGGATTTCGTGCTGATTTTTGTGCGAATTTACGATTCCTGGGATTTGCAAAAAGCAGGCCAACGGGCGAGGAGGGATCAGGATTCCTTTCCCCTGATGTTACCTAAGACCTGCTCCAGGATCAGGGCGTCTTTAACCAGTACTTCCCGGGCTTTACTGCCTTCGAACGGGCCGATGATCTTGGCCGCTTCCAACTGGTCGATGATCCTGCCGGCGCGGTTATAGCCGAGCTTCAGGCGGCGCTGCAATAAAGAAGCAGAACCCTGCTGATGCTGGACGATAATATGGGCTGCCTCTTCAAAGAGCGGATCCCGATCATTCGCGTCAAATTCCCTGGATCCCTCGGCGCTTTCATCCACATATTCCGGTAGGAGGTGGGCATCCGCGTAGCCGCGTTGTCCGCCGATGAAGTCCGTGATCCGTTCGACTTCCGGAGTATCGACAAAGGCACACTGCAACCGCACGAGATCCGCGCCGGTTGAGAAAAGCATATCGCCTCGCCCGATGAGCTGTTCGGCTCCACCGCTGTCGAGGATGGTCCTCGAATCGATTTTGGACGTTACGCGGAATGCGATACGTGCCGGGAAGTTCGCCTTGATGGTACCCGTGATGATGTTGACGGAAGGGCGCTGCGTTGCGATGATCAGGTGGATTCCTACCGCACGAGCAAGCTGTGCGAGGCGGGCGATCGGTGTTTCGACTTCCTTGCCGGCAGTCATGATCAGGTCGGCGAATTCGTCGATCACGAGCACGATGTAAGGGAGGAACTTGTGTCCGTTATTCGGGTTCAGCTTACGCCCGATGAATTTGGCGTTGTATTCTTTGATGGTCCGTACCTGCGCATCCTTGAGCAATTCATAACGCTGGTCCATTTCAATACACAAGGAATTGAGTGTATTGATGACCTTTTTGGTATCGGTGATGATCGCTTCTTCCTCGTTGGGAAGTTTGGCGAGAAAATGCCGCTCGATCGTTTTGAAGAGCGTCAGTTCGACCTTCTTGGGATCGACCAGTACGAACTTCACCTGAGCAGGGTGTTTCTTATAGAGAATGGATACGAGGATCGCGTTCAATCCAACCGACTTACCCTGACCCGTTGCACCTGCCATCAGCAAGTGCGGCATTTTGGTCAGGTCAGCCACGAATACTTCATTGGAGATGTTCTTTCCGAGAGCAACCGGAAGCTCCATTTCGGAGTTCGCGAATTTCTCGCTTGCCAAGACCGATTTCATGGGCACCACTTCGGCCTTTTGGTTGGGTACTTCAATACCGATGGTACCCTTACCCGGAATGGGGGCGATGATCCGGATACCCAGTGCCGAAAGGCTCAACGCGATATCATCTTCCAGGTTCTTGATCTTGGAAATACGGATACCCGCCTGCGGGACAATCTCGAAAAGCGTGACCGTTGGACCGATCGTCGCCTTGATCTTTTCGATCGAGATATTGTAATGACTCAGTGTTTCGACGATGCGGTTCTTGTTCGCTTCGAGTTCATCCTTATTGACCTCGATTTTCTTGTCGCCGTAATTTTCCAGCAGTTCAAGGGTAGGGTACTGATAGGAAGAAAGGTCCAGGGTAGGGTCATAGTCACCCTGCGCATGCGGCAATTCACCTTCGGTCTCGAGTATTGTTTCCTCGATGGGTGGCGCAGCAACTTCGAGGGGGACTTCTCCTTCGATCGGTGGAGTCACCTGGGTTCCTGCGAGAACGGGTTCAAGCGATAACTCCAGTGAATCTTCCTCGACCACTTCTTCTTCAGCTTCTTCTTCCTGCTCATCAAGGTCGATGAATTCACCTTCTTCTTCCTCTTCTTCTTCAGCATCCTCCTCTTCGTCCTCTGATCCCAACTCAAGTTCTACGGTACGTGGAACGTCCTCCTGACGGAGTGCATTTTTCAGGGCAACGTTTTCTGTCAGGATATCCGCAGCATTATCGGCGGTTACAGGCTCGAGCTCTTCCTGTTCCTGACGAAGGCGTTTGAAGGGTAGGTTGAACGCGACAACACCGAAGCCGACCATCGAGAATACGAGCAGTGCACCGGTTCCGATAAAGCCGAACAGGTTGTTCAGCGCATGGCTCATCTGGTAGCCATATCCACCAGCTAAAAAGAGGAGATCGGGCGATTTATGGAAGATGTACCCTAAAAAAGTCGAGGTCCAGACGAGTCCAAAGAATCCAAACCGGATGGATTTGCCGATGGGCAACAAGTTGACATCCCACAGGATTTTAACGCCGAATAGCGTAAGGTAGAAGGGGAGCAGGAATGCACAAATGCCAAACCAGGCGTTCTGGAATTGCAGGGCAGTGATCGCACCCAGTTTACCCATCCAGTTCTCCGCCTGGATGTCTTGTCTGGTCAGTAATTGCCAGACCGAATCGATCCCCGCGATAGCCTGGTCTTCCTGCCAGGTCACCAGGTTGCTGATGAATGCCAGCAGCGTAAAAAACGCTCCGGCCAGCATGAGTAATCCGAAGACCTTATGGGTCCGTTCATCCAGGAAGAAATTGCGCACGCTTTCCCAACGGCTCTTGGAAGAGCTCTTGGGTTTGCGGGTACGCTTCTCTTTTTCGCGGCTTTCTTTCGGTTCCGTCGTTTCCTCAGCCACTTCGCTTTTCAGCCGATTCGCCATGAATTCTGCGATTTTTATAGTTTTTAAAAGTAGAATTGGCGCCCGGATAAGGGGATCGAGGTAGTTAAAAGATATGAACAGTGTTTTACCGGAAATTGAACGGGATCATGGCCTACGGTATTGAACGAGTGTAAGATATAGGAACGAACCATTCACAACCGATTGTTGGACGTCCGCCAAAAAGCCGTGGGGTGCACCCGTTTTCAATGCCGAAAGAAGGCTTATATTTGTAGTAAACCTCAACGCCAAACATCCATCACGATGAAAAAACTCCTCTCTTTCCTGTTCGTTTCCCTGGTCGCCTGCACCTCCGTTTTCGCCCAGTGGGAGAACAAGATCATGCAGGGCAAAGTCGTTTTTGACATTTCGTACCCGAACAGCAAAATGGATCAGCAGACACTGGCCATGCTGCCCACCCAATCCATCATGTACTTCAAAGGCCAGATGTCGCGTGTGGAAGTTACCATGCCGATGGGTACCAACGTGGTCATTTCCGACCATAAACTCGGCGAAGGAACCATGCTGATGGATATGATGGGAAACAAAATGGCCATCGCCATGAACAAGGCTGATATGGAGAATGAGCGCAGTTCCATGCCCAAGCCGGTTGTCAAGCAATCCAGCGACACCAAGGTTATCGCCGGCCATACCTGCAATAAGGCTACCGTGACGCAGGAAGGAAAAGACGGCAAGGTCTCGTATGATGTCTGGTACACCCAGGATCTGCTGGCCAATAACTCGTTTGCCTCCACGGTAGATGGTATCGACGGATTCATGCTCGAGTTCGAGACCATCCAGAACGGAATGTCCATGAAAATGAGCGCACGCAGCATTGAAGAACTTCAGGTGGACGACAGCCAATTCATGATTCCGGACGGTTACCAGCGTACCACCTGGAAAGAAATGAAAGAAAACATGAAAGGCGTTAAGTGATTCCAAGGGGATCCGATACACAAAGCCGGCCAAGAGCCGGCTTTTTTTATGTTGTTGATTGAAATTCTACTATTTGCGGATCGATAACCGCATCGCCTTTTGTAATTTCACCCTGCCATGTTACACCGCCTGAATATCCGCAACTACGCGCTTATCGATGAACTGGAATTGCAGTTGGAAGAGGGGATGAATACGATCACGGGTGAAACCGGAGCAGGTAAGTCGATCCTCCTGGGGGCATTGTCACTGATACTGGGTCAGCGGGCCGATAACACCGCATTGTCCGACAAGTCCCAAAAGTGTATTGTCGAAGGTGAGTTCCGGCTACCCCGGAAAGGCGGCCTGGTGCGGCAGTTCTTATCCGAACATGAACTGGATGACGGATCGAGTGTGATCATTCGTCGGGAGATTTCGGCCGAAGGGAAGTCCAGAGCCTTTGTCAACGACACACCCGTCAACCTGCAACAATTAAGGGAATTAGGAGAATTGTTGGTCGATGTGCACTCACAACACGAGACCTTGTTGCTGAACAAGCGTGATTTTCAACGCTCCGTAGTAGATGCTTTTTCGGGGATGCAAACGGAAATACAGTCCTATCGGGAAGGATATAAGGCATGGAAACTTGCAACCGAAGAACTTTCTCGCCTGATCGAGGACGAGGAGCGGGCGTTGTCCGAAAAGGATTTTCTCGGATTTCAGTTTAGGGAGTTGGAAGAAGCCGCGTTGAAAGCGGGAGAACAGCCGGCGCTTGAAGCGGAACTGCGTGCCCTGACCCATGCCGGCGAGATCAGTCAGACCCTGAACGCGGCCGCCACGACACTGGAATCCGGTGAAGACGCTTTAATTGGACCGTTGAACAACCTGATCCAGGGGCTGAACTCGGTTTCCAAATACGATGTCCGCATACAGGAGCTCGCGCAACGAATCAAATCGAGTCTGATCGAACTAAAAGATATTGCCTCGGAAGCCGGAAGTTTGTCGGCTCATTTCCAATCCGACCCGGCCAGGCTGGAAGAGGTGCAATCTCGTCTCGATGTCCTGTACAAGCTTCAACACAAGCACCGTAAACAAACGGAAGACGAGCTGCTTTCGTTGCAGGATGAATTGCGTTTGAAACTTGACTCGATCGGAAGCATGGAGGAGCGCATCGCGGCGCTAAAGGTGTCGACGAAACAGCAACAAGATATTCTGATGCGACAGGCTGAAGCAATTTCAGTAAAGCGCAGGTCAGCCATTCCAACCATCGAGAAAAAGATCTCCAGCCTGTTGGCGGATGTTTCGATGCCGCATGCCAAATTGAAAATCGATGCGGGGGAACGTTTGGTCGAACCGGGTCCTTACGGGATCGACCAGATTCGATTCACCTTCAGCGCCAACAAGGGCGGGGCATTTGCGGACCTCAACAAAGTGGCTTCGGGAGGTGAATTGAGCCGGCTCATGTTGTGTCTGAAGTCGGCGGTCGCCGGTGAGATGGAGCTTCCCACCATGATCTTTGATGAGATCGATACGGGTGTATCCGGCGAAACCGCATACAAGATCGGGCATGTGATGCGGAACCTCTCGCGTAAACACCAGCTTATCTGCATTACGCACCTTCCCCAGATCGCCAGCCGAGGTGATGCCCATTGGTATGTGTACAAGGAAGTTAACGGCAAGAAGACCAACACCCGTGTCAGAAGACTGGATGGGGACGACCGGGTAGTGGAGATCGCCCGGATGTTAAGCGGTGAGAAACCAGGTGCCAATGCTCTAGCCAACGCCCGCGAACTCCTGAACCAATAGATTTCGTATTCTTGCGAACGAATAAGTCAAGCCAACGGTATGTATAACCTCCTAAAAGGAAAGCGCGGAATCATTTCCGGCGCCTTGGATTCCAATTCGATCGCCTGGAAAGTGGCACAACGTTGTCACCAGGAAGGCGCGCAAATCATTCTCACCAATGCTCCGATCGCTATGCGGATGGGTGAGATCAAGAAGCTGGCCGAAGAGACCGGAGCGGAGATTATTCCGGCTGACGCTACCTCGATGGAGGATCTGAACAACCTCTTTCAGGGGGCCATGGACAAAATGGGCGGGAAGATCGATTTCGTACTCCATTCGATCGGTATGTCGGTCAACATCCGTAAGAACATTCCCTATACCGAGAGCAATTACGACTACTACCTGAAAGGCGCCGATGTGTCCGCTTTGTCGTTACACAAGATGTTGCAGGCAGCCATGAAACTGGACGCTATGAATGAATGGGGTAGCGTCGTGGCGCTGACCTACATTGCGGCACAGCGTACGTTTCCGTTCTATACCGATATGGCCGATATCAAAGCACTGCTGGAAAGTATCGCCCGCAGTTTCGGATACCACTACGGAAAAGCAAAGAAGGTCCGCGTCAACACGGTTTCCCAGTCGCCAACGAAGACGACGGCTGGTACCGGCATCAAGGGCTTTGACGATTTCTACAATTTCGCGGACGAACTCAGTCCGCTGGGTAACGCCAGTGCGGATGCCTGTGCGGAGTATTGCGTAGCGCTCTTCAGTGACCTGACCCGGATGGTAACGATGCAAAATCTCTACCACGACGGCGGATATTCGACCACCGGAATCAGTCAGTCGATCATGGACCGCTTTGGGAAATAAACAGCGATTCTGTTGTTGATCTAAATAAAAAAGGCTGCCTTCGGGCAGCCTTTTTTATTTAATCGGTTCGGTTATTCCGAATCCTTCTTCTTGCGACCGGGGCCGGATTTAGCCGGAGGAGGAGGCGTGGAAGCTTTCACAACCGCGATCTTCAATTCGCTCTTCTCCTTGTCAAAGGTGACATCGATCGTATCGCCTTCACTGATCTCCGACTTGATGATCTCTTCGGCCAGCGGATCTTCCAGGTATTTCTGGATGGCGCGCTTCAAGGGGCGGGCACCATAGTTTTGGTCGAAGCCTTTGTCGGCGATGTAGTCTTTGGCATCGCCTGACAAAACAATCTTGAAGCCGAGTTCCTGTACACGTTTGTAGAGGTGGACCAGTTCGACATCAATGATCTTGTGGATATCCTCCTTGGACAAGGAGTTGAACATGACCACATCGTCGATACGGTTGAGGAATTCGGGAGCGAAAGCCTTTTTCAGCGCATTTTCGACTACGCCGCGAGCGTGTTCGTCGGCCTGACTGGATTTCGAGGTCGTCTGGAATCCAACACCCTGACCGAAATCCTTCAACTGGCGGGAGCCGATGTTGGAGGTCATGATCATGATGGTATTCTTGAAGTCGACCTTGCGACCGAGGCTATCGGTCAACATACCTTCATCCAATACCTGCAGGAGCAGGTTAAAGATATCCGGATGGGCCTTTTCAATCTCATCGAGGAGTACAACCGAATAAGGCTTACGGCGGACCTTTTCGGTCAACTGACCGCCTTCTTCATAACCGACGTATCCGGGAGGCGCACCGATCAGGCGGGATACCGCGAACTTTTCCATGTATTCGCTCATGTCGATGCGGATCAACGCGTCTTCCGAGTCAAACAGGTATTTCGCGATGACTTTGGCCAATTGGGTCTTACCAACACCGGTGGGGCCGAGGAAGACGAACGTTCCAATCGGTTTGTTCGGGTCTTTCAATCCGGCGCGGTTTCGCTGGATGGCCTTCACGATCTTGGCGATCGCTTCATCCTGGCCGATCACACTGCCTTTGAGCAGTTCGCCCATCTTAATGAGGCGGTTCGACTCGGTCTGGGCCACACGGGTGACCGGAATGCCGGTCATCATGGCCACTACTTCAGCGACATCCTGTTCGGAAACGGTGTAGCGGTGACTCTTTGTTTCTTCTTCCCATTGACGTTTGGCCACCTCCAGTTGTTCCAGCAACTGCTTCTCGGTATCCCGGAGTTTGGCTGCTTCTTCGTATTTCTGGCTGCGGACGACACGGTTCTTCTCGTTCTTGATATCGGCGATCTTGCCTTCGAGTTCGAGAATGTTCTTGGGGACGTGGATGTTCGTGATGTGTACGCGTGATCCCGCTTCGTCGAGCGCGTCGATGGCCTTGTCCGGCAGGAAACGATCGGTGATGTAGCGGTTAGTCAGCGTTACGCAGGCCTTGAGGGCTTCCGGCGTGAAGTTCACGTTGTGGTGCTCCTCATAGCGCTCCTTGATGTTGTTCAGGATCTCCAGGGTTTCGTCGGCAGAAGCCGGCTCAACCAGGACACGCTGGAAGCGACGGTCAAGCGCACCGTCTTTTTCAATATACTGGCGGTATTCATCGAGGGTAGTAGCACCGATGCACTGGATCTCACCCCGGGCAAGCGCCGGCTTGAACATATTGGAAGCATCGAGTGAACCGGAGGCGCCACCGGCACCGATGATGGTGTGGATCTCGTCGATGAACAGGATCACATCCGGAGATTTTTCCAGTTCGTTCATCACCGCTTTCATGCGTTCTTCGAATTGGCCACGGTACTTGGTACCGGCAACGAGCGAAGCCAGGTCGAGCGTCACGATCCGCTTGTTGAAGAGGACGCGTGAACATTTCCGTTGGACGATGCGGAGCGCGAGTCCTTCGGCGATGGCGGATTTACCTACGCCAGGTTCGCCGATCAGGATCGGGTTGTTCTTCTTACGTCGGGAGAGGATCTGCGAGACGCGTTCGATTTCCTTTTCCCGGCCGACGATCGGGTCGAGGCGACCTTCTTCGGCAGCTTTGGTGAGGTCACGACCGAAGTTGTCAAGAACCGGTGTTTTGGATTTGCTGTCGGAGGGTTTCTTACCACCCATGCCCGAACCGCTGCCACCGCCACCTTCATCGTCTTTGGAGTAGGGGTCATCTTCCGATGAGCTCTGGGGAGTCTCCGACTTGAAGTTGGATTTGATGATCTCCAATTCCTCTTTCACGATATCATAACTGATACCGTATTGATTGAGGATCTGGGTTGCGATGTTATCGTCGTCCTTGAGGATGGCCAGGAGCAGATGCTCTGTTCCTATGACATCACTGCGGAAAACTTTGGCCTCGAGATAGGTGATCTTGAGTGCCTTCTCAGCCTGCTTGGTCAGGGGAATATTGCTGAGGTTGTTGATCGAGGCCGTGCTGCCGCGAACAGTGCTTTCAACGGATTTCCGCAATTCCTGCAGGTTGATGCCGAGGGATTTCAGGATTTTGATGGCCATGCCTTCACCCTCGCGGATGAGGCCCAGCAGGAGGTGTTCGGTACCAATGTAATCGTGTCCAAGGCGAAGGGCTTCCTCGCGACTGAAGGTGATTACATCTTTGACACGCGGTGAGAATTTGGCTTCCATGTTTGGGGTTGTGATTCTAATGTAAAACGAACCGGCTGTAGACAAGTTCGGTCGAATCATCGATTTCTTTCAACAAAACTACCGATTTTCTTGCGGATTTAGTTTGCAAGTAACGTGCTAGCTTTTGGGGACTGCCAATCGGGCAGTTGCTTTTATCAACAAATTTCTGTTTGCGAAAAACGCCCCCGGAACGGCATTTTTACGTACCTTCGGGCTTCTAGTAAAAGCGCCATTTTGGCCCTACCGATGGGTATCGGAAAGGCCCGGCGGACCGACTTTTCCGGAACCTTACACAAAGGAAGAGACGGTTATCCAGCCGAAAAATTTTGAATTGAAGTTTAGCCATCATGACTGACGGAGAAAAGATCATTCCGATCAACATCGAAGAGGAAATGAAGACCGCCTACATCGATTACTCGATGTCGGTGATCGTATCGCGTGCGTTGCCGGATGTCCGGGACGGCCTGAAACCCGTGCACCGTCGCGTGCTCTACGGCATGCTTGATCTGGGTGTACTGAGTAACAGGCCCTATAAGAAATCCGCCCGTATCGTAGGGGAAGTATTGGGTAAATACCATCCGCATGGCGATGGTTCCGTTTACGATGCGATGGTCCGGATGGCCCAGGTTTGGAGCTTGCGGTACCCGCTGGTGGATGGGCAGGGTAACTTCGGTTCGATGGACGGCGATTCTCCGGCGGCCATGCGTTATACCGAGGCCAGGCTGAAAAAGCTGGCTGAGGAGATGTTGTCGGACATCGACAAGGAGACCGTAGACTTCACGTTAAATTTCGATGATTCCTTACAGGAGCCTACGGTGCTGCCGGCCAAGATCCCGAACCTCCTGGTAAATGGAGCTTCCGGTATCGCGGTAGGTATGGCCACCAACATGGCGCCGCATAACCTGACGGAAGTGATCGACGGTGTAGTCGCCTATATCGACAATCGCGACATCACGCTGGATGAACTGGCTCGAATCATCAAGGCGCCCGATTTCCCGACAGGCGGTATCATTTACGGATACGCCGGCGTGAAAGAGGCCTATCATACCGGCCGTGGCAAAGTGGTGCTCAGGGCACGTGCCACGATCGAAACAACCGACAACGGCCGGGAAAGGATCGTTGTTACGGAAGTCCCCTTCCAGATCAACAAAGCGGAGATGATCAAGCGAACCGCTGATCTGATCAATGAAAAGAAACTGGAAGGTATCTCGGATATCCGCGACGAGAGCGATCGGGAAGGGATACGGATCGTGTACGAATTGCGTCGTGACGCTATCGGTAATGTGGTGTTGAACAACCTCTTCAAGTTCACATCGCTGCAGTCTTCCTTCAGCGTGAACAACGTGGCGCTTGTCGGTGGGCGACCGATGACGCTCAACCTGAAAGACCTGATCGTCAACTACGTCAATCACCGTCATGAAGTGGTGATCCGCCGTACGCGGTACGAACTGGCGGAAGCGGAAAAGCGGGCGCACATACTCGAGGGACTCCTCATCGCACTGGATCACCTCGACGAAGTCATCGCCCTGATCCGGGCTTCTCAGACCCCGCAGCTCGCCCAGGACGGTTTGATCAACTCCTTCCAGTTGTCCGAGATCCAGGCAAAGGCGATCCTGGAGATGCGCCTGCAACGCCTGACGGGCCTCGAACGCGATAAGATCCGGGATGAGTATGCCGAACTGAAGAAGCTTATTGATTATTACCGGGATGTCCTGGCGGATGAGAAACTTCGGATGGACATCATCAAGGATGAACTCGGGGAGATGAAGGAAAAATACGGCGATGAGCGCCGGACCGAGATCGTCTATACAGGTGATGAAATCAGTCTGGAAGACATGATCGCGGATGAAGACGTGGTCATCACCATTTCCCACCAGGGATATATTAAGCGGACCGCGTTAACGGAATACCGGACGCAGGGTCGGGGCGGTCGCGGAGCTCGTGGCAGTTCGACCAAGCAGGAAGATTTCGTAGAACATATTTACGTAGCCTCCACACACAATTACATCCTGTTCTTCACGGAGAAGGGCCGGTGCCACTGGCTGAAGGTTTACGAGATTCCGGAAGGCAATAAAACCGGTCGTGGCCGAGCGATTCAGAACCTGATCAGCATTCAACCGGACGATAAAGTGAAGGCTTTCATCAATGTGAAGGATCTTTCGGACGAAACATATATCAACAACAACTTCATCGTGATGTGTACCCGTAACGGGACCATCAAGAAAACAGCGCTGGAGGCGTATTCCCGTCCGCGTCAGTCGGGCATCAACGCGATCCAGATCGAAGACGGCGACCAGTTGCTGGAAGCCCGCCTTACAAATGGCACCAACGAGATCATGCTCGCGACACGTAAGGGTAAGCTCGTCCGGTTCAACGAAGAGGCTGTGCGTCCGATGGGGCGAAATTCCATTGGAGTAAAGGGCGTTACGCTCGACGGAGAGGATGATACCGTAATCGGCATGGTATGTGTCAGTGACCCGCTCAAAGAGTCGGTATTGGTTGTAGCAGAACAAGGTTATGGCAAGCGTTCTGATATCGACGAATACCGGAAAACGAACCGGGGGGCCAAGGGCGTAAAGACCATCAACATAACCGACAAGACCGGCAACCTGGTTGCGATCAAGGTGGTAGTTGAAAACGACGACCTGATGATCATCACCAAGAGCGGACTGACCATTCGGATGGGGGTAGAGGACATCTCCGTTCAGGGCAGGGCAACCCAGGGCGTTCGACTGATCCGCCTGGAAGATGATGATGAAATCGCCTCGGTTGCGAAGGTGGAAGTGGAGGATAAGGAAGAATCGCAGATGGAAGATACTCCCGCCATTGAGGGCGCTTCGCCGGAAGGGCCTTCCGATGAATCGGAGTCAGATGGGGATGCGAGCGGAGAGGCCGGGCAGGAAAATAATTGAACTGATATTCGTTTAACATAATAATACGCAATCGAAAATCATGCAAAAACTGCTTTCGTTGATCGTAGTGCTTTGTTTGTCTGTGAGTTATTCCTTCGGACAAAAAGCGAAACTTCAAACGGCTATTAATTTCTACAAGGTCCCTTATCAGCAATACGATAAGGCAAAAGAGGCCATCGATGAGGCCGTCAACCATGAGCAGACCAAGGGGATGGCCAAGACCTGGTACTATAAAGGGCTGATCTATTCGGCTCTGTATTCAAGTGAAAAGTATGGTTCACTTTGCAACAATTGCCTGGTGGAAGCCAATGACGCGTTTAAAAAGGCCATGGAAATCGAGCCCAATAATGAATGGGCTGGTGAAATTCAATTGAATCAAATGCAGTTGATGAGCCAGGTCTTCAACAAAGGTGTTGGTCAGTTCAAAGAAGGCAAGTACGCGGAAGCGCTGGTGGATTTCGAGATCGCACAGGCTATCAGTCCGAACGATACCGCTACGATCCTGAATTCAGCGTATGCCGCTGAGCGGGCGGGAAACAAGGCGAAGGCGAAGCAATACTATGAAAAGCTGGTTTCCATGAATTATCAGGACGACAAGTCTTATGCCGCCTTGTCGAACCTGTACCGTGAGGATGGCAATACCGATAAGGCCCTGGAGGTTCTGCGCCAGGGACGTACCGCCATGCCGGAAAGCATCAATCTGATGCTCGCCGAGATCAACATCCTGTTATCGACCGGTAAGAGTCAGGAAGCCACCACGGCACTGGACGCGGCCATTCAAAAGGACCCCAAGAACCCGAGCCTTTACATGGCCTTGGGCAGCACGTTTGACAACATGGCCAATCCCAAAGGTGCGGATGGCAAGGACAAGGCGAAACCGGCTCAGTATAACGATTACATGAGCCGTGCTGAAGCAGCCTATAAGAAGGGTCTGGAGATCCAGCCGGACAATTACGAGATAAACTATAACCTGGGTGCCATGTACTTCAACCAGGGTGCCGATATGGCCAATGCAGCGAATCAGTTGACCAATAATGCCGAATTCGAGAAGGCGAAGGTCAAATATGAAGACAAATTCAAGGCTGCAGCGCCGTTTCTGGAAAAGTCGCTCGAAGCGAACCCACGGAAGACGGAGGATGACCAGTCCTTGTACCAAGGAACCTTGTTGTCGTTAAAACAGCTGTACGTTCGATTGAATGAGACAGAGAAGTATAACCGGATCAAGAATCTGTTGGAGCAGAAGTAGACTGCTGATCGAGCGACTCGATAGGATATTTGAACACTTCACGTTCAGGACCCCGGCCAGGAGACAGACTTCCAGGCCGGGGTTCGCTGTTTCTATGGAATAGGGTGTTTCGCTTAATTATAACTTAACATAATGTTAATTATAAGACTTAATGGGCTGTATTTTTTTGAAAATGAGGACCATCCGCTGGCGGCAAGATCCCGGCTGTTCGCCCAATCAGGTTATCCGTTTGACCAAATAAGGTTCCGGTTCGGCTGGCTGCCAACCTACTTTTGATCTGACTTCCCCGACACACCATGAATACCCGAGTCCCCCTAAAGATTCAACGTCATGAAGTCGATTTGCTGTCATACCAAGTTGCTGCAACCTGCCGGTCCGGACACCCCCGATCTGTGCCTCAACCCGGATTGCGGGAACTACCTCCGCCCGACCGCTATCTATAGCCCCCGGGTCTGGAACCGCGTCCTGGCGGTTGGGTTCTTCTTGTTCCTCTTTATGCTGACCATGGATGATCGTTCTACAGCCAACCGGGCTACAGAACTCACCAGCAGCATGCAGAAAATGCGCGGAAAAACGGTTCGTCCGTTAAGCCCGGAAAGCCTGCGTGAAGAATTGGATCATCAGCATGTGATTTGTCCTGAACAAGTCCAGGCCCAGATCCTGCTCGAGTCCGGTAACCTGGAATCGTATCTGGCCCGCCGAACCAACAACCTGCTGGGCATGCGCTTCCCGTTTCGAAGAAAGACCACGGCCATCGGTATCTACCTGCCGGAATCCAACCTGATCATCCGAGGTACACAAGACGAACTGAAGAAGTATCGAAGTGCCAACCATTATGCAGTCTATGAGAACTGGGTCGATTGTGTGGCCGATTACAAGTTGTGGCAGGAACAAACCTTTCGCCTGACGGACCGTTACCTTGATTTTCTGGGTACCTATTACGCGGAAGACCATCAATACGCGGATAAGATCCGAAACATGGTGGACCGTCGAAAAGGGTCCTGAACGGTAATAACTAAAATCAAAAAAGCCCGGCACTATGGCCGGGCTTTGTATTTGTCTGGGTCGAGATCAACCGAAATTGACAACTCCGAAGATCCAGCTTAAGGTCAGCAGGATCCAGATAAAGGCGACAACGGCTGCGCCGGTTTCTCCAAGGTACGTGTACCAGATTCCGCGTTTGGGTTCTTCTGCGTGATGATCGTGCGACATAGGTTTTTCTTTATGGAGCGTCAAATATCGTGATTCTCACTAAAACGGACAAAAGCCTTCCCGGGTTGCCGGGCGGCGAATTATTAACGTGGTTCTCCCTAGGCCAAAACAGCGGCATAACGGTCCAGATACTCCGGAAGCGCTTTTCGCTTGTATTGCATGATGAACCTCGGATGCGGAAGACTGACCACCTGCCGACAAAAGCCGTACTGACGATTCCATTGCAGGAAGTGTTTCGCATTTTGGCCTTCGCCAAGAAGTATCACCGTGTCCAGATTAACGCCGAGCGCGAATTGTTTTTGCAGGGTATCGAGTATGAAAGGCCTTGTCGCATCCAGCAATTCCGGATCGTCATAATAGTTGATGTTCTTACCAGCCCTGGTGAACCCCAGCGGACATACAGCGCTTAAGAGATTTTTTCCAAAGAACTTTGCTGGTCCACCCAGGTGCCGGATCATCCGGTAGATGAAATCGCTGCTGAGTTCAGTCCGTTTCTCCAGTTGATTCGCGATACCACAACCTTCTGACAGCCTTACGGGATCGGTGAACGGAATGCCCGTCATCCCGCCACCCAGACGGCCAGGATTGATACCCAGAACAAGTGTGCGCGGTCGCTCGTCGTGATAGTAACGCGAGTAAAACGCCTCAACGAATCCGCGAACCTCCGGGTCCTGATAAACGGAAAGTACTTCGACTCCATTCGGCACGTGTAAACGCGACGGCAGTGAAAAATAAAACCGGATGATCCGTTCGGAGAGCATCGTTGAACCAATCAACCTTTGATCCAATCAATTCCTTTTATCAGAAGTGCCTGGGTTTCCGCTTCCGGAGTTCCGGCGGCTGGTTGAAAGTCGTATTCCCAGGACGCCAGGGGCGGTAAACTCATCAGGATCGATTCGATCCTCCCGTCGGTTTCGAGCCCGAATTTCGTTCCCCGATCGTACACCAGGTTGAACTCCGCATAGCGTCCGCGGCGGATCAATTGCCATTGCTTTTCGCGTTCGGTGAACGCAAGTCCTGCATTCCTTCTGATCAGTTCCGTGTAGGTCGGAAGAAAAGTTTCTCCAACCGCCTGCATGAACCGGATCCGGTCATCGAACCCGTGTCGATCATCCGCCTTTAGATGGTCAAAGAAGATCCCGCCAACGCCTCTTGTCTCCTTGCGGTGTTTAATGAAGAAGTAATCGTCGGCCCATTGTTTGAATGCAGTATAATAGGCTTCATCAAAGCGATCACAGGTTGCTTTCAAAGCCTGATGAAAGAACCGGGCGTCCTCCCGTTTAACATAATGCGGAGTCAGGTCAATCCCGCCTCCGACCCAGCGCACCTTTGAGCCTGTTTCAAAGTACCTCACATTCATGTGGATGATCGGCACTTGGGGTGAATTCGGATGGATGACAATGGAAACACCGGTTGCGAAGAACTCGGAACCTGCCTCCGGGCCCAACTGCTGTTTAAGAAAGTCAGGAGTACTCCCGAAAACCGCTGAAAAGTTGACCCCGCCCTTTTCGATTACCGAACCGTTGGTGAGCACCCTGGATCTTCCGCCACCGCCACCTGGTCGTTCCCAATTATCTTCCCGGAAACGCCCGGTCCCGTCAGCGACTTCAAGTCCTTCGGTAATGCGATCCTGAAGGGACATTAGCCAATCGGCAATATACCGGCGGTCAGTAGCCATAGTCAACTCGACCATTACTGGCCTACCTCGATCGGTTTTCGGTCACGAAACTCCCATATCCGGATATTCATGTTCTCCATGCAGGAGCCGGCTTCAGTCTTGCTAAACCGATAATCACAATAACGTCCATTGTAATTCGGGAGTGATAATTCGTCCGGAAAATCTGCTCCTGATTTTTTCCAGCCGTTTAGAAGAATGTCGATGGCATCCGCTCCAAGCAGCGCGTTTTCATCAGGTTCTGCGGCATAGCGATCGCGAAACGATTTTCGCATTCCGGCTTGATCCGGGATATCCTGCTGAAGGTATGCCGAGGTGAACAGTTCAACACCTGCCGATTCCATGAGCGCGGCGTCGATGGTTTCAAAGTGCATCCAGGTTGGCAAACCCACGATCTTAAGTTCGTAATCGGCTTTCAGTTCCTTGGTCTTGTTCAGAACGGCGGTGACAAGATCCTCGTTGCTGGAAGGAAGGAAGATCACGTTTGACTTGCCCTTGGACAAGGAGTCCTGCAACTTGTCAGCGCCCAGTTTTGCGTAATCGTACGTGCGAAAACGGACATGCTCGAACTGTTTCTTCCATCCATCCCGAAATTCAGAAGCACGTTCATTCTCCCTGGGGAGCGCTGTCTTGACCAGTACCACATTGGCACCGGGGAAGCGTTTCGCGGTCAGTGTTCCGGCGCGGTTGCATTGCAAGAGCGATGACGGAAGCATGACTACTGCCAAGGGATTGTTTCGAACAGGTTCGGTACTGTTCACGGAAGTGGACAATAACCGGATCTTTTGCTTCATGCACCAACGATTCAGGAGACGAAGTTGACTGCCATTCAGGTTCGTGATGACCGCGTCAACTTCTTTGAGTTCCGCTTTGGTCAACGCTTTTGCCAGCGAAACCGTATCGCCACCGGCATCGACGATCGACAATTTCACTTTCCAGCGGTGATCCGTGGCGACAGCTTCTTCCAAAGCGTACTGGACACCTTCAGTGAACTGTAAACTGTTACGCACGTCCTCTTCCAGTACTTCTTCCTCTGCCGTTGTATCTGCAGGGTCCGGTTCGCGCAAATCCTGACGTGGAAGAAAAAGGCCCGCGATCGCCGCGACTCTCAACTCCTGCGGATCCCGGCGGCTGGCTTTCTCATCCTTGCCATTATCCTTTTCTCCGCCCTTCTTCTTCCAGGAATAGGCAGGAATCCAGAGCTTCATTTTACTCTTCAAGCCCTTCTTCAATTCAGGATTCAATTCTTGCAACTCGTCCTGGGGAATGCCGAACTTTTGGGAGATGGAAAACAAGGATTCACCCTTCCCAACCTGGTAGAGATAAAACTTCCGGTTGTTGAGAAACCGGACTTCTGCCGTGTCTTTTGCGGACAGGTTGACCTTTGCATTTTGTGCGCTTACCGCCTGGATGCAAAACAGCAGGAAGACAAAACTTCCGATCGCAAGGGACTTCAAGCCAGGTTGGATCATTCCCATTCGATCGTTGCTGGAGGTTTCGAACTGATATCATAGACCACCCGGTTCACGCCCTTCACCTTGTTGATGATCTCGTTGGAGACTTTTGCAAGGAATGTATGCGGCAGGTGGCACCAATCGGCCGTCATTCCGTCGACGGATGTAACTGCACGCAGGCAAATGGCATTTTCATAGGTTCGCTCATCGCCCATTACACCAACCGACTGCACTGGTAAGAGGATAGCGCCGGCTTGCCAGACGTCCTTATAGTGGTTGTGCTCCTTTAGCAATTGAATAAAGATGGCGTCGGCTTCCTGGACCTTGCGGACCTTTTCGGCGGTAATATCTCCTAAGATCCGAATGGCGAGACCTGGTCCGGGAAACGGATGACGGTTAAGGATCGAAGGGTCAATGTCGAGCTGAGCTCCGACTTTTCGGACTTCATCCTTGAACAGTGTTTTGAGGGGCTCGACCACCTTGAGGTGCATCTTTTCAGGGAGGCCTCCTACGTTGTGGTGCGATTTGATCGTTGCCGATGGTCCTTTCACGCTGACGGATTCGATCACGTCTGGATAGATGGTTCCCTGAGCCAGCCACCGTACGTCTGAAATTCGATGGGCTTCGCGGTCAAAAACCTCGATGAAGACCCGGCCGATCGCTTTTCTTTTCAGTTCCGGATCGGTGAGACCGTTGAGCGCCGAGTAAAAATCCTGCTTTGCGTCCACTCCGGTAATGTTCAAGCCCATATGCTGGTAGGAATCCAGGACTTGTTCGAATTCACCAAGGCGAAGCAAACCGTTATCAACGAAAATGCAGTGGAGATTTTTCCCGATGGCACGATGGAGCAAGGCTGCAGCAACCGTAGAGTCCACACCACCGGATAGTCCGAGTACGACCTGGTCGTTGCTCAACTCCTGCTTGAGTTTTTCGACGGTCTCCTCAACGAAGGAAGCAGGGGTCCAATCCTTTTTGCAACCGCAAATGTCGACGAGAAAATTCCGCAACAGCGTCTTACCATCCTCGGAATGGGTGACTTCCGGATGAAACTGAATGCCGAATGTCGCTTCGTTGCGGATATGATACGCCGCAACGGCTACATCGGCCGTGCTAGCGACCACTTCAAAGCTTTGTGGAACTTTGGCGATCGTATCGCCGTGGGACATCCAAACCGTTGAATCGACCGGGATATCGCGAAAGAGCACAGACGAGTGGTTAATAGTTTTGAGGTGAGCCCGGCCATATTCCCGGATACGAGACGGCATGACCTCTCCCCCATTGTTCTGCGCCAACAACTGGGCTCCGTAACAGACCCCCAGGAGGGGTACTTTTCCCCTCCATTGGCTGAGGTCGACCTGCGGCGCGTGCTCATCGCGAACAGAGGACGGGCTACCCGAAAGAATGACACCCTTTATGGATGGATCAAGGGCAGGTACATGATGAAACGGATGAATTTCGCAGTATACATTCAGTTCACGAACCCTTCGGGCGATCAACTGGGTGTATTGCGATCCGAAATCAACGATCAGGATCGTTTGGTGCATGCGCAAAATTAACAAAAGAACGGCGTCGGATTTTCAGTAATCTTTGGATCTATTGACATCTTTCCATGTTGAAATTGAACCACAAATTCACCTCGAAACCCAAATAATGAAACACCTTTACCTGGCAAATTGGGTTCACAACCAAACACCACGAGACAATGGTAAAATGCATCCGTACTGGCCCGCTGGTTGAATTCGGGGCCGCCTGGAAGTTGTTCTTTGGCCTCTTGCTGTCGGTGTCTCTTCAGATCGGGGTCAGCGGGCAAACTGTTCCCAGGCCGGATCATGTGGTGATTTGCGTTTTGGAGAACCATGGTTACTGGTCCATCGTCGGGTCGCCGTATGCACCGTTCATCAATGGTCTGATCGGTCGCAGCGCTTTGTTGCAGGAATATTATGCGTTGACCCATCCTTCCCAACCCAATTACATCATGCTCTATTCCGGGGATGCACAGGGAGTATCGGATGATTATCTTCCTTCGGGAACACCCTGGTCGACGCCCAACCTGGGATCCGCTCTGTTACAGAACGGTTTTACGTTTGTCGGCTATTCCGAGGATTTGCCCGGACAAGGTGCCTTGGACGAGGTGTCGGGCGGATATTATCGAAAGCATTCACCCTGGGTGAATTGGCAGGGAACCGGAACAAATCAATTGCCCATTGCCTGCAATCAGCCCTTCTCAGCCTTTCCGGTCGACTATCATTTTCTCCCAGATGTATCCTTCGTGATTCCAACGGTTGACCATGACATGCACGATGGGACAGATCCGCAGCGTATACAAACCGGAGACGACTGGGTGCGGGACCATCTCGAGGCCTACATTGATTGGGCAGATCAGAACAACTCCCTATTTATCCTGGTATTTGATGAGGATGACGACCTGAGTCAAAATCATATCCTGTGTCTATTTCATGGACCGATGGTCCAGAACGGGGTTTATGGAACCAATGGCCATCATCACTACGATCTCCTGAGGACCCTGGTCGATATGTATGATCTCCCGGATATCGGAGCAAGCGCAGGCGCTGAACCCATCGATGAGATCTGGCAGCAGGCTACATCAACTTCCTTCACCTCCACCGCAGGGAGCAACTTTGTGCTTTGGCCTAATCCAGGCATGACCACACAGGGTTTCGAGATTTCTTCAGCCAGCGGGTTTAGAGGAGGGGATGTATTGATCGTTCGCGATGGATTGAGCAGGGAACTATACCGGCAGACTCTTGATACGGATTCAAAGAGGTTGCAAGTGTCAAGCGATGCTCTTGCCCTGCAAACAGGTCTCTTTTTCGTGGAGTTGTGGTCAGGCGGAAATCGGCTTTTCACTTCGAAGTTGGTCCGACACTAGACCAAGTTTGCTCAGCAAGGCTTAACAAATTCCACTTATCATTCTTCTTGGCGATTCTTAGGGGTTCTCCCCGATTTGGTTGTTTTCAATTTTAGCTTATTTTTGGTTCGGAGTACTGCGAATATTCTGAATCAGTTATGCCGAATAAACCTACGCGCTGGGGTCGGGCGCATTGGAGTGCGTTGTTGCTCCTTCCTGTTTTGCTTTATTGGCTGGTTTGCCGACGTCCAACCTGGCTAATGACGATTCTCAGGAACGGGTTGTGATGTTCTATTCCATCATCCCTCGAACGATCCTATTCATTCCGGTACATCTGATCGTACTCCTCCTTACTTCCGCTGCGTTATCCTTCGCGATCAAAGAGAAAATGGTACGACGGATTCGTTGGTATAAGACACCCAAATACCTTCAATTCCTCATACTCGTTTCCGGAGTCTTGTTGTTTACCTGCGTCTTGCAGTTCATGATGTAATCAATAGCAGATCAGGTTCAGGCTCTTTTTCAACGGATCCATGTGTTCCAATAGGTCCATCGGATGTTGTAAATCGCCGCTGCCGATAAAACCCAGTATATTATCGTGACGTTCCTGGAGTGTTCCATTCGGGAAGATCCTATCCCGCACTTTCCGAATCACCTGAACCGACTGGTCTTCGGACCGCTTCTGTGACTTTTTCCATTTCTCTTCCAGCTTGTCGATCGCTTGCAGCATGCGGACCTTTTCCGCTCTCCCGGCGTCGCCCAACGTTTTATCCGTTGCTTCCATGAATCCGGTCAATGCATCCATTTCAAGCGTCGTTTGTTTTCGTGCCTGATCGAAAACCTCAGTCGTGATTCCGCGAGCGTTCATCCAGCGGGCAATCAATTCATCCGGCTTCTCCAGCCAGTCTTTTCCGGCAAAGCCCATGCGTCGGAACTTCTCGTACAAATTGTTGTCCACCAAGACAGCATGTGCACGCGGGAGGAGCACCGGGAATGGAATGTCGTGCAATTGAAAGACACCACGCAGTTGAAGCCAGTAGACCACTTCCGCGGGGCCACCGATGTAGGCTACATTCGGGAGTATCGACTGTTGATACAAGGGCCTCAGGACCACATTCGGACTGAACCGTTGCGGAAAGGCTTCGATTTCGGCACTCAACTGTTCGGGTGTCCAGTTGAAACGTTCGTCGGGTGTACGGAAACCGCCGGGGATCGTGTCGATGCGCAAGCGAAATTGTTCACCGAGGTAGAACAGATTGACCGATCGAATCGATAAGGGGAGCGAACCATGAGTGGACAACTCCTCTTCCAGTCTCTTCGCCGCCTGTGGTGCTTCCTGACGGGTAATATCGCGTTGCATGACCGGTATGAAGGATCGTTTCAAGGCCGCTGCGTCCGGATCAATCATCAGGAGACCAGCCTTGCCGAACCACTCGTGGATCAATTTCCGGGTTGCCAGTGAAAGCGTATATTCACTTTTGTACGCGTTGAATACATCAGCCAACAACTTATCGATTCCTGGTCGGGCCCCAAGATCGGTTTTCAATTGTTCCAGCATTTCCGGAAGCCCCTTGCAGGAAATTCGTCCGGTGGGCCCGGATTGTTCGGTCAGCCAGGTGTAGGTTTTTCCCGCCACCTGAAGTTCCCGGACTTCCTGCAAGTCATGGTCTTCGGAGGCCAACCAAAAGACCGGAATAAACCGATGCGATTGTTGCTCCGCATTTAATTGCTTGCAGAGGTTTATGGTTGACAGGATCTTGAAGACCACATAAAGCGGTCCTGTTGCAGGATGCAACTGTTGTCCGGTCGTGATCGTTCTCGAGTCAGGAGATGCAAGCGCTGCCAGATTGTCTTTTACCGATCCAACAATGACAGATCCGGATTCTTCCAATTCACGGTATTGGGCATGCAGGGTATTGAGCAGGATGGTACGGTCGATCTTTTCCCATTCCGCATCCTGTGCAACCTGCAGCAGGCCCTGGAGGTTCGGTTTCGGCAGTTTGAAATGATCAAGCCACTTGCGCTGCTTGATGAAATCAATGAAAATGGGAGAAAACAGACCTGTTTCTTCCAGGGGTAATTCGATACTTGATAGCCCGTTCATAATTGGTGAAGTCAAAGGTAACGAATGCCACCTGGAAGGATTTTCGGGCAACCTGCCCGTTTAACATCCATTTTTCGACATTTACCGAGTAAACGGAATCGATTACCGATTCAGGGGCGTAATTCTGTATTTTTTAGCTATATTTGGTTAGCTAAGTTGTTGCCATTGGAGTCTGGCAGATACTGAAAGACCACCACTTGGATCTTCCCCTCACCGGATGGTGGGGTCATGACATGACGCACACACACGCTCAAATCTCCAAGAGGAGTGTATTGGCTATTGCCATCCTCTTCGCAGTGCTTTCGATTTCCATCGGCCGTTCAACGGCCCAGGGAGTCAGCACATATACCTTCTCGACTGCTTCCGGCTTTGCCCTCGACCCCCTCCCGGGTAGCTTTTCCATGCTGATCGGACCGGGACAGGATGATGTAGCCAGTTCCGTAACGCCGATCGGATTTACCATTGAGTTCGACGGATCCTATTATTCCGACTTCTCGGCGAATTCCAATGGACTTGTTTCACTCGGCACTACTGCCGTGAGTACTTCCGGATTGAATCAGCTTAGCAATGCATCGATCAATCCCAAACTGGCACCTTACTGGGATGATCTCACTACCGGCACGAATGGGTATGTGGTCACCTGGCTGGCCGGCACGGCGCCCAACCGTCGGCGTGTTGTAGAATGGCAGTTGACCGTTCCTAAAGGACTTACCAACTCAGCCGGTGCGAAGTTCCAATTGTGGATCCTGGAAGGTACCCGACAAGTCCGATTCGTCTACGGTTCCGGGATCAGCGCCAATTCGGGCCAATATTCGATCGGGTTGTCCGGAAGCAGCGGCGGATTTCATGCCGTAACGTCGTCGAACAACACCAGCAGCAATGCGGTAGTCAAGGATAATAATACTACCGCCATGAACAGTGGCCGTACTTACTTGTATACGCCTCCTTCCTTGTTATCCGGTTGTGTCCTAAATGCTACTCCCGCCAATGGTAGCGAAGGTGTAAGTCCGGTGACGCAGCTGAAGTGGCAGGCGAATTACGGTTCTCCTACTGCTTACAATGTTTATTTCGGAACTACCGCTTCTCCTCCACTTGTTTCCGCTGCTCAGGCAGGCACGACCTATTCGCTTCCGCAGCTTTTGCCCAATGCTACCTATTACTGGAAAGTTGAACCGATCAATGCGCTCGGGACCAATACCACCTGCGCCGTAAATTCCTTCCAAACGAATTATCTTCTGACCTACTCTCCTGTTTGGTCGGACAATATCGGTTTCAACTCCATCGCTTCCACCGGCAGCTCCGTTGCCAGTTGGCGTATTGGCTCGAATACGGACGATAACCTGAGTCAGGCGATCCCGATCGGCTTTAATTTCACTTACCAGAAGTCGTCCTTTAATTCGTTGCTGATCTCAACCAACGGATTCATTACGCTGAATACGGCTACGACAGCTACGGGTGGCGGACCTGGCGCGTATGGCTATTTCAATTCCAATCTCACCAATGGTGACCCTGCAAATAATTCACCGTTGATCATCGCGCCATTGTATGAAGACCTGGTTTGCCAGGGCAATCCCGGAACGCTTTCCAGCCTAAGCAGTTCTATTCATTACATGGTGAACGGAACGGCACCCTACCGGACATTGACAATCGAATGGACCGGCATGGAAGTCTATAATAACCCGGGACCTAATCTCAATTTTCAAGTTACCCTCTATGAGACAATCGGCGAGATTGAATTTACCTACGGAAATATGGAGGCTTTCAATGGAACTTCCACCTACTCTTACAGTTCATCCATTGGATTGAATGCCAATTACGTTTCCAATCCGCCGATCGCCGGCGAGTACTTTGTCCAGCAGCAGACGAATTCAGAGAGCTTTGCAAATACTCCTGCTAATTCGCTCAATGTCCTGCCCAAGTGTCATTCGTCAATCCATCTTTACCCGGTTTCCGGTGCTATCATCCCTGTCGTAGCAACTGTCCCTGATAACGATGAGTCTGCTTCCGCGATCGGCGTCCTCGTAAATCCCTTCCCGTGTACGGAATTGTGCGCTACCTATTTTTCATCACAAAACGGTACGCCTTCAGGTTTGGGAACCTGTTCCGGAAATGCGGATGATGATGTCTGGTTTAGCTTTACCGCTACAAACGCGCAAACGACCATCCGCGTCGCGGGCGGAGCGGACTATGACCCGGCCTTCGAGTTATGGAACGCAAACCTTTCCATCAGATTGAATTGTCGTGACACGAGCGGTGCTGGCGCTATGGAGTTGCTATCGCTATCCAACCTGATCGTTGGCGATACTTATTATTTGCGTGTCTATCATAAACTAAGCGGTTCCGGTCTGACGGGGCAGTTTAGTTTGTGCATCTATGCAACTCCGCCGCCACCGGGCAACGATGAATGCAGCAGTGCAGTTTACTTATCAGTCAATCCTACTTGTATCGGAATAGCGGGCACCTCTACGCTGGCAGCCACTCCAAGTACCGGAATTCCGACGTGCAGTGTTTCCGGAACCATTCCGGATGATGACGTTTGGTATTCCTTCAAGGCGCAGAATCCGGTTTGTTACATCACTGTCCAGGGCGGTTCGGGATTCAATCCGGTTGTTCAACTGTTTTCAGGATCATGTGGCAATCTTCAGTCCTTACAATGCGCCAATTTTACAGGTTCCGGTCAAAGTGAGACGATCACTGCATCCGGTTTGACAATCGGAGCGACCTATTTTGTCAGGGTCTACCACGCGGCCAGTGGCTCGGGAAGCGGAGTGTTTTCAATTTGCGTTTACTCTCCTCCACCTTCCTGCACCGGAGGTTACATCCCTGCGAATGCCACCCAAAATGTCCCGGCATCCGGTACACAGTTACGTTGGAATAAGGCGAGTAACACCAACTCGTATAAGGTCTATTTCGACATGGTCAACCCTCCGGTAGCTATGTTGGCTCAGGTGACGGATACATTTGTATCGACCGGTGCATTAACACTGGGAGCCTCCTATTATTGGATGGCTGTTCCGGTCAATGCCTCCGGTGATGCAACCGGTTGCAGCCCGGTTGTATTTGCCACGGACCCTACCGGCGTCCCGATGCGGTTGTCGACTTACCTTCAAGGCTATTACCTGTCCGGAGGAACCATGATCGCGGCGGTTGACGCAGGTGTCCTGGATACGATCGCCGATACATTATCGGTAAGTGTCGCTGCAAGCACACCGCCTTATCAGATCGTCGGTACCAGCAAAGGACTGCTAAGCCCCAGGGTATTGCCTATTTCGATATCCCGCAGCCCTGTTTTGGCTTAGGTCAGTATTATTTGGTGTTGAATCACAGGAATCACCTCGAAACCTGGAGTGCACTTCCTGTTCAATTCGATTCGGAAGATTCACTTTATGTTCTATCGGATTCTCCCTCCCGGATACTTGGTGGCAATGTATTCGAAGTCGAACCAGGATATTGGGCGATGTTCGCGGGTGATATCAATAAAGACGGGCTGATTGAATCCACCGACTATAGTGCAGTCGAGAACGCCGCGATCCAATTCCTTTTCGGTTATGAGCCGACGGATCTGAATGGGGACGGATTGGTAGAGGCTGCGGATTATTCTTTGGTTGAGAATAACAGCCTCTTGTTCTTGTTCACCATCACTCCATAGATCGTATCAATCCTGTTCTTGGTAATCAGGGCGTTCTCCCTGATCCTGTTCGTTCGCGCCGGATTCTCTGGCTTCAGCGTTTTGTTCATCCAGGGTCCAACTATCGGTTGTCGTGGTCCTCAACCAGACTTTCCCGGACATTCTGAAGATTTCTGCATGGAGCCCGAACTGACTACGGATCTGCTCTTCCAATTCCCGCACAGTTGTCAGGCCGGTCAGGTGAATCTGACCAGCGGTCGGATCTGAATTCAAATCGCTAAACCGTTTGTGTGCATCCACCCTGTTCTCCGGTTTGATGGTTGCTCCGCTTTTGACCTTGAAGAATTCG
>WBZP01000420.1_pt2 | contig 35860 bp, 40 predicted proteins | sample 5204301 | NCBI WGS metagenome assembly WBZP01 (sample SAMN12412401, study PRJNA552823) | activated sludge metagenome | isolation source: activated sludge from nitrification reactor of wastewater treatment plant... | place: USA: Pennsylvania | collected 2017 | reverse complement strand
AAAACCTATAACCTATTTATATATGAAAATTTATAGTTGGAATGTTAACGGTATTAGAGCAGTAGTTAACAAGGGGGCTTTTCAATCTTTTGTGGCTGAACATAAGCCTGACATTTTAGGGCTGCAAGAAACCAAAGCCATGCAAGGTCAGGCCGAAATTGATTTACCAAAGTATGAAGAATTCTGGAATAGTGCCGAAAAAAAAGGCTACAGTGGCACTGCAGTATTTTCTAAAATAAAACCACTTTCCGTAATTTATGGTCTCCCTGAAGAAATTGCTAAACAATTTGGACTATTTAAAGATGGCTACGGCGACCCTTTAAGCGAAGGAAGAATAACAACCATAGAACTGGAAGATTTTTATTTTGTAACAGTTTATACTCCAAATAGCAAAGGAGATTTGAGTCGCGTAAAACTACGCCACAAACTGTGGGATCCTGCTTTTCTGGCAATGGTTAAAGATCTAGAACAGAAAAAACCGGTTATTTTTTGTGGCGATTTAAATGTTGCTCATACCGAAGACGACCTAGCTAATCCTAAAGGCAATATAGGAAAACATGGTTTTACAAATGAAGAACGTGAAGGCTTCCAAAACTTTATAGATGCTGGGTTTATAGATACGTTTAGATTATTTACACCAGAAGGGAACGGTTATTATACCTGGTGGACACACTGGGCTAACGCTAGGGCGCGAAATGTCGGCTGGCGCATAGATTACATAATGGTAAGTAACAGCCTCAAAGGCCGCATAAAAAATGCTCAAATTCATGCCAATGTAATGGGAAGTGATCATTGCCCGGTAAGCATAGAAATAGAGTAATGATTTTTGTTATCTTTCCTGATAAGCTAGTATCGTGAAAGAAGTCGAAAGAGATTTAAAAAATAAGACTATTATTAACCTGGTTGGCCCGAGCGCGGTTGGTAAAACCAGCCTAATTAACGAAATAGACAGTAATTACCCAGATTTTTCTAGAGTAATAAGTTATACAACTCGTAAGCCCAGGGACGGCGAGCCCTTAGACACGTACAGATTCATAAATGCCGATGATGCCGATATAGATGAACTGACAAACAGTTCCGTGCAGTACGACCAATTTCCTGGTACAGATATTGTGTACGGCACACAAGTGACAGACTATAGGAATACATTTAACCTATTAGATACGCTGAGCTCTTCTGTGGATACATTTAGAGACCTTGGTTTTGCAGCCTGTAAACAATTCATTATTGTTACTTCGCCAATGGAGTGGCAAGAAAGAATTAACACTCGAAAGTTCAGCAGTGAACAGCAACTAAACAGGTACGACGAAGGGATAAAATCTCTCGAATGGTCAATTAGCGAACAAGACGCAGTCAAATGGATCTACAACCAAACCGGGTATCTTCGAGCTTCGTCCAATTCAATTGTTGAGTTATCGGTTGACGATTCAGCTTACAATAATCACGACGACCGAAACGCTAAAGAAATTGGCCAAGACCTTCTGTGGTACATAAAATATCTAAAAAGAAATCAGAAAAGATAATTATGAATCGTAAAATAGCTGTTTTTGATATTGATGGCACTTTGTTTCGGTGGCAGCTGTTTCATGAACTGGTTGCAGAGCTTGGTAAACAAGGACTGTTCCCAAAAGATGTATCTTCTAAAGTAGAGGAAAAGTTTTTTGAATGGAGGGCACTACAAGCAACCTGGGCAGATTATGAAAACGCCGTTGTAGATGCAATTCAGACATATATTGCCGGGATACCTCCAGCAAAACTAGACGAATGCGCCAAGACGGTAGTAGAAAAATCTGGTCATAAAGTATACAACTACACAAGTGGCTTAGTAAAACGGCTAAAGTCAGAGGGCTACTATCTGCTAGCACTCACCGGTTCGCAACAAGAAATTGCTGAAATATTTGCAAAAAAACACGGCTTTGATGATTGTCTTGGATCTTTGATGGCCAGAGATGAAAAAGGCAACTTTACCACCAAATATGAAAGATTTGTAATAGGCAATAAAGCAGAAATTCTTACCAACTACTGTGTTAAAAATGGCTTTGATCTTAGTAATGAGAGCTACGCGGTAGGTGATAGCTCAGGTGATGGTCAAATGCTAGCCCTAGTTACTAACCCTATAGCTTTTAACCCAGATGAACAATTACTAGAGTCAGCTGTAAATAGTGGCTGGAGTGTTGTCATTGAGCGAAAAAACATTGCCTATCATTTAGAAGCAATAGCCGGGCAAGTAATTCTAAAAAGTACCGAAGTATTCAATGGCCCTGCTTAAGCAAAATCCAGGTAAGACGCTCTATCCTGACATTGAATGGTCTAAGCCAGAAAATAGTAATTTGCTGGGTAAACTATTAATTATTGGAGGAAGCGGTCATAGCATAGCTGCCCCATCAACCGCCTACCAAATAGCTAGTAATTTTGGGGCCAGTAATGTCAAAGTTATTGTTCCTGAAGCAGCGAAAAAAAATATTCCAATCACTTTACCCTTTTTAGAGTTTGCCGAATCTAATCATAGCGGTAGTTTCAGTAAAAGATCTACGGTTTATATAAAATCTTTTGTAGCTAGTAGTGACTGTACATTTTTTTGTGGTAATTTTGGCAAAAATAGTGAAACCGCCATACTTATAGAAGATATAATTGCCGGTGCAAAAGGGCTCATTAGCGTAAGTGGTGATGCGGTTGACTATTTTATGTTGAGTCCGAACAAAATTTTAAGTAGAGATAATAGCATAGTGGTAGCTTCTTTTGCTCAGCTTCAAAAAATGGCAAAAAATAGTCCGTTTAACGAGGCCTTTTTATTCAGTGATGGAATAAATGCAACGGCCCAAAAACTAGAAAAGTTTTTAAAAGATACCAAATGCATAATTATTACAGAAAAAGATGGAACATTATTCTTAGCCAGTAACCAAAATGTACTAGTCACAAAATTTAATAAGCTACCAGAGGATTGGCAAATAAGTACCGCCAGCCTGGCTAGTTGTTGGGCCATGTTCAATTCCAATAATATGTTTGAAGCTTGCGCAACAGCAATTGCCAACGTACACATATAGATCAAATACTAATACATTTTATTGATATTTTTATATTTTAGTTTATAATAACCTTTTATGAAAAAAGGTAAACTTATACCAAAAAAAGATCCTCAGCTTTCAAGTATTCTTGAAAAACTTTCAAGGCCCAAACAAGCATGGGAAACATACTTAAGGCAAAAGAGTAGCGGAGAAAGATTTTCTCTTGAAACATTAATAGAGTCCGCCCAAGATATGGAAGAGGGGGGAGATTTTAAGGCAAGATATTGCGCCGCTATGGCCTATGCCGAGGCTGGTATGCGCCTGAATGAAGGATTTTATGTAGATGACTTATCACTTGAAAGTACTTGTCGTAGCTACGGCGAAAAATCCAGACTGCTACTTATATCTTCTATTAATCAGGCTGAAAGTCTAAAAGATTACCTTGACATAAACTTAAGAAAAAACTGTTTGGACTTATATAAAATACCAATTTGGGCAAGGATATATAATCTTCAATCCGTCTACGATGCCCAAAAGAGAGTTACAGATAAGCTAGAAAAAGAGATATTGGCATTTAATACAATACTTAGCAATGGACCCGTAAATGATACTGAACGAGCTTGGCTGACGGGCGCAGCAAACGAATATAGTGTTCTACTTGCTCTTCAATCGTCCAACTTGCTTGAAAAAGGCTTGTTGGCTATACCTAGTTTTCCGTGGGAAGAAGATGGAATAGAAAACACAACCCTCCACACAAAAATTGTCAGACAACCACAAAATGGAGGTAAATTTAAACAGAATACCAATTACGATATATCCATTATTAATTTATTTGATCCCCGTAATATCATAAAGAAAATACAAGTAAAAACTAGCGGCAATTTTACAAAATTTTACGAAGAAAGTATAAACCTAATAAATTCTAGCGAAATTGTTCAGGAACTAAATAATAATGCCCCTGCACAACATAGGTACAGCAACTTACTAAGTTTTTATATCTACCGCCAAGACGATGGGCAAAGTGCCGAGAAAATTGCTAAAGTTAATGATACAATCTTGAATAAAATTGGTTTAAATTAGTAAATATCTAATAAAAGGGTTATCTATGGATGGTGAAAAAAGAACATTAAAATATAATTCCGAAGATACTTATGAGTCCTTGTCGAGTCAACTTCTAGAAAACGAATTATTATTTGCAAGTGGTAATTATAGAGGTATAGAAGCTAATATTAGAATTTCAGACGAACGTGACTATTCGATTATTACTAACGAAGATGCCGTATCTAAACTGAGCTTTTTTGCAATTTTAAAAAATAATATAGAATAAACAACCCTAAAGAAGAAAAAATCCAGATAAAAAAATAAAAAAGACCAACCGAAATGGGAGGTCTTTTTGGTGGATTTTTGGAACTGAATTCGAACCCTATTGCAAAGAAAAAAAGACGAACCAAGCCCGCGCTGCGCGCAACCAACAGAGTAAATCTGTTAAAATATGAACTAGTGTTACAAAATAATAGTTATATAAACCAATTTGTAATCGCCGTTGACGGTCACGGCGGCTCCGGCAAATCTACCCTCGCCAATCTACTGTCTGAAAAGCTGAAAGCTGAAATAATACATACTGACGATTTTGCTGGTTGGGACAATCCGTTGAACTGGTGGCCGCTTGTCATTGAGAGAGTTTTTGAGCCAATCAAAAACGGCGAGAAATTATTGAACTACCCACGCTCTAAATGGTGGGAAGCCCACAACCCTGAACCCGTAGTGAATCAACCGGTAACGCCGATTATGATTTTAGAGGGCGTAAGTTCTTTACGAAAAGAGTTTAGGCAATATATCAGTTACGGCATATTTGTAGATACACCGCTAGAAGTTTGTTTACGTCGCGGCTTTGAGCGCGACAGGGGACAAGACGGCAAGTCTGAAGATGAAATAAAAGAGATGTGGCGCGAGTGGTATAAAAAAGAAGAAACCTACATTGAGCACGATAATCCAAAAGAGTTTGCAGATTTAGTTGTTGATGGAACGAAGTCTTTTGAAGAACAAATTAAGAGGATTGAGTTATGAACCCCGAAACCAAGCTAACGGACGACCAAATAAGGGAAATTTGTGCAATGCACAATATTCCTTATCATTCGCATACCAGAATAAACACAGGCTTTAGCCACGAAGTCCACCGACTGAATGACGATTTACTCATAAAACTATTCAATAACAGTAAACCAAGAAATTACAAAACTGAGCTGGCACTATTAAAGTCAGATTTGGACTTCTTGAAGCCCGAGCTAGTCACCAGCCACAAAGGAACGAACGTACGAGACCGCAGCTATATTATTATGAGTTTTGTGTCTGGCGTATCACTTGGCAGTAAATGGCACGAAGCTACCAACGAACAACGTGAGCGACTTATTAAAGATATTTCCAAAACTCTCGCCGTCATTAACCACCTAGACCCAACAGTTATCGGTAATTCGACAGATGATTGGCAAACAATCATTGAAGAGCGCATTACAAGATTGACCAACAAGCTGTTGACTAATAATATTCTGACCGAGCAGCAAAGACAAACAATTTGCGCAACAACCGCAGCAAATAAAAAATATCTGACGAGCAGTGAACTTCAGCCCGTCTATTGGGATATTCATTTTGATAATTTTCTAGTTAATGAGAACTTTGAGCTGAAAGCAATCATTGACCTAGAAAATGTTGAACTTGCCGCGCTTGATTATCCGTTATTTGTTGTTGAGAAGCTAATGAACGAGCCACATAAATACTTGCGCGAAGAAGATGAGAAGTATGCAGATGTAAAAGATTACGAAAAGCTAAAAGACTGGTACAAGCAGTATTACCCACAGATGTTTGCTTTTGAAAATCAAGATGAGCGCATAAAAATGTATCTACTGATAGACACCCTACATTTGCTGGTTGATTGGTCGCACGTCAAGGAACTCTACGACAAGCTAGACGCTCTAACACAAATTTAGCAACTAATGTCCCTAGCTTTAAACGCTAAACATATTAAAAAAGACCCCCCGAAATGGGAGGTCTTTTTGGTGGGCGAGGAGGGACTTGAACCCTCACGGGCGCAAAGCCCACAAGATTTTGAGTCTAGCGTGTATACCAATTTCACCACTCGCCCATACGGTGGTTAAAACAGGTTAATTGTACTATAATATATGTAATTATTAAACCGCTAATGCATGAGTAAACCAACCGAACTGCCAATACCAGACAATAACGACAATAATCCGCACACCCAAACTCAGGCGGACCCTGCTGTAAATGTAATTAGAAATAAAATTAACCGCCTTTACGCCAAAGAGCCTAGCGCCAAAAAAGAAGAAAAAGAAATTGAAACAGTTGGCGTGCACTCTAAGCATCAGGCATTTATGCAGCAACTTATGGAATCTGAAGCGAACCAGAGACAAATTCAACAAGCATGGCATAAATACTATTTAAGTTTGCCAGATAACGAAAAACACCAAGTATGGCGTGAATTTTATCAGAATCAAAATAAATTAAGTAAAGAAAAATTAACCCATAAACCATTGGTGGTGAATCCTAGCCCCAAGGTTATGCCAAACTTACCTCATAGAATGCGCTATAAGCCTATAGCCGAGAGCGTAGACGGGCCAGCCCACGCCGAACAAGCCGAGCAAAAAAGAACTGTCATTCAAAAAAAAGTTCACAAAAGAGGCAAACTTTCAAAAAAACAACATCTTCAGTCATTAGTCTTTGGTATGAGCATGGGCCTTGTCGTAGTTGCGATATTTATGTTTGGTTTTTTTAACGAAAGGTTTATTGTACCGTTTATCACTCCTAGCAAAACTGCATCTTCTAGTCCTATCATTTTAGATCCAAACGCAACTGGCCAGGTTAGCCCTGAGCCTAAGCTAATTATCCCCAAATTAAACGTTGAAGTGCCGGTTGTTTACAATGTTCCGTCTAACGAAGAAAAAGATATTCAAAAAGGTCTTGAAGACGGGGTAGTGCATTACCCAACTACGCCATATCCGGGGCAAAAAGGCAATGTAGGCATAGTTGGGCATTCTTCTAATAATATTTTTAACCCCGGTAAATATAAATATGTTTTTACCTTATTAAATAAGCTCCAAGAGGGTGATATTTTTATAATGAACTACAATGGGCAAAGATTCGTATACAAGATTTATAAAAGGCAAGTTGTTAAGCCAAGCGACGTATGGGTACTTAACACCCAAGAAAAAGAATCAACGGCTACTCTCATTACCTGCGATCCTCCCGGAACGAACGTTAACAGACTAGTTTTGGTTGGCGAGCAAATTTCACCAGAGCCAATGAAGAATGTTGCCTCTACAGCCTCGCAGCCCTTAAGCCAACCAAGTACCGTTCCCGGTAACTCACAGAGCTTATTCGATAGGCTTTTTGGACGTTAATATAATAAATATTACTGAGCGACAAGCGAACCGGCCTGCAAAGAATTTTTAGCTGCATCGGACTGGTAGGCAAATACAAATTCATAATCTCTGTCAAAGAACATATTGAATGAATTATTAGGAAGGCTAGTTATTAGCTCTTGTTGATTCGTTCCATCGAACTCAACTATATAACCCTTAAAACTATCAACAAACTTTAGGCGGTGGCCATCCATCCACTTGACTTCTTGAGTTTCGGCAATTTTGTTCACAAGGCTATATCTATATGTAGTCTTTAGTTCGCCGTCATACACAGCAAAATTATTTGCGTTTTGGGCCATTATAAAGCGAGCATTGTCCGAAAAAGATATAAACTTAGGACTTTCTATAGGTATGCTTAGTTTTGGCTTAATTTGTAAGCTAGAACCTGGGCTATTACTAGAAAGCGGATTAATAAACAATCTTACCCTGTTTTCGACAGGTGAAGAGACAGCATAGAACCAATCTCCATCATATTTAGCCATATCAATTAAGTACCGTCCATCTGGGTTTCTTTTGATGCTTTGAAGGTAATAAATATTCTTTTGGTTTTCTTTAACCACAACCTTTGCTTCTGTTTCTAGGGCGTTTTGATAGGTTACGTAGGCAACAATATCATTGCCGTAAGACTTGTAAGAAACTACCGATTCGGCAATGTTCTCATTAACATTCAAATCTTTACTGTCGCGTGATGTTAGCTGGCCGGTATCTTTAGCCAATATATAAAACTTATTAAACTTTTTATCACGCAAGGCGACCGATTGGCTCGCCGACAGACCAAATAGCTTAGTTATGTTTTGGCTGTTTTCGGGTTTTTCGCGGTCTAGAACAATGTACGCCTTTTCTCCTGTTGGTAATGTTTGAAGCAGCAGGAGATGCCGGTTATCGTCGGACCATTCTACTGGTTCAACGTTTCCATATGCCCCTGCAGTGCCAACAAGAGTAGTTTGCGGTATGGATATCTGCTGGGTTCTGCCGGTTTCGTTAGTTGAGCTAGCTTTGGTTGTATCAAAAACACTGAAAGATACACTATTGTCGGTAGGCTGCTTGCTTACAACCCAGTGTCTATCGGGCGAAGAGCTGGCCCAAAGTGGCGTTTTTTCAAAAGTAGTCATTTCTGATAACGAAATGTTATTTGGAATTAATTTAGGATATACAAAATACCTAACAGATCCTCCCGGTAGATTAAAGCTTTTCTGCCAAGATCTGTAATTATTTGCTTGTAGCCTTAATTCATAGGTGCCCTCATTTATATCTAGTCTAGAGGGAGTATTATCGACCTTTTGGCCGTTTAAAAGAACCTCTGCGCTAACCGGCTGAGATGCAACATTAACAAGACCATTCTGAACTATAGAGTTACGATTAGTAATCTGATAGCCCTGAACTAATAGTGCAGCAATGAATGTAGCTAGCAAAATTGCAATTGCGATTAATATATAGCCTGTAATAAATCTAACTGTACGCCAGCGTTTTTCTTCGGGAGTTAAGAATTCCATCAATATTATTCTAAACCTATTTTCTAAAGTTTTGCACAATTTAGCAAAAATTTTTGTTGCAAATATTGTTATTTATAAGCATAATAATAACAACTACAGCAAAAAATATAGCTTGAGGGGTTAAAAAAATTGAAAAACATTATAGAAATTAACGGTAGGCAGTACGACGCCATTACTGGTAAGCTTCTGAATGGAAATTCTATAAATAAGCCGTCAGACATACAAAGGCATTCTTCTAGCCCTATAAAGTCTAGCGGCAGGAATATTGATGGTGTAAACCGAAACAAAGCCAACCAAACAATAGCCAAATCTGATGTATCTAAAGATAGTCATGTTGTTACCAAAGATAAACAGACAAGCCAAGCCAAGCAACAAAATACCGTAAAGGTAGTAGATGGGTTGCGCAAAAAACCCCAAAAAGCCGTAACTTTATCTAGAAAATTTGTCAAAAAACCAAAGCCTATGACTACTTCGGCCGCAGTAACAGTCAAGTCTAACCCCACAGATCCGATCTCGAGCCAAGCTAATAAGCAAGATGCTTATACAAGATTTGCAGTTTTTAAAAAAGTACCTGAGGCCAAAATCGCCAAGGCAATAAGCTATAAGACCAGCTCAGCAATTTCGAAGTTTTCAAAGACACCTACTGTTCAAAAAACAATTGTCAGTTCAAGTCTTCCTGTTGCTAAAGAGCCAGAATCTCAAAATGGACACAATTCTACTGCCTTAGCGCAGCAACCAACGCCTACAGTCGAACCCAAACAATCAGTTTTCGAACATCATATAGCGCAACCTGTTAGTAAAGAAAAGGCCTCAAATGCAGATGGAGTAAAATCTCATCACATAAAGCCTTATCATAAAAAAACACATTCTAAGGTTCGCAGCCGTAGATACCTAGCGGGTATGGCAGCAGCGGTATTTGCAGCATTCTTATTTATGGGTTTTCTGGCCTATCAGAAAGTTCCACAAATTGCCGTTAAAGTAGCGGCCAGGAACGCAGGATTTGATGCCAAAGTACCTGGCAATATACCGAGTGGGTATGCCTATAAGTCGCCAGTGAGTGCCTCGAAAGATTCCTTAACAATAGAGTACAAGTCCAATACCGACAAAAGAGCTTTTCAAATTACTCAAAAACCATCTAATTGGACCAGTGAATCTCTGTTAAGTAACTACCTAATTGAAGGCAAAAAACAGTACCAAGCCTATTACAACAAAGGAATGACGGTTTTTATATACGACAATAACAACGCTACATGGGTAGACAAGGGGGTTTGGTTTACTCTTAATGCCAACGGCTCTTTAAGTAGTGATCAGATTCTTTCAATTGCATCTTCGATTTAGACATATCTGTTAAAATAATATTAATGTCAAAAATAGTAACAAGATTTGCGCCAAGTCCAACTGGTTATATTCATGTAGGCAACATTCGTGCGGCTCTTTTCCCGTATTTATTAGCCGCTCAAGCGGGTGGCACAATGATTCTAAGAATAGAGGATACAGACCAGGCTAGATTTGTCGAGGGCGCCACGGATCTTATAGTGGATTCTCTTAGGTGGCTTGGCATTGAATGGAATGAAGGCTACCTAGCGGGGGGTGGCCATGGCCCCTACGAACAAAGTCAAAGAAAAGAAATATATCTTAAATATGCTCATCAATTAATACAAAATGGTCAAGCATATGCCGATCCGTACACCGCTCAACAAGTTGAAGAATTCAGACAAGATGCTATAAACCAGAAAAGACCTTTCCTGTACAGAAACTACAGGCCGAAAAATCCACCACAATGGGATGGTACCCAGCCCCTGAGATTAAAAGTTGACCCAAAACCAACAAAATGGCACGACCCCATAATGGGAGAATTATCTGCAGGGCCCGAAGCTCAAGACGACTTTATATTAATAAAAAGTGATGGCCTCCCGACATATAATTTTGCTCATATAGTTGATGATTATGAAATGAAGGTTACACACGTAATTCGTGGTTTAGAATATATATCTTCAATACCAAAGTATCTCAGTCTATACCAAGCACTGGGCATAGTTCCACCGGTATTAGCATGTATGCCACATATTCTTGCACCAGAGGGAAATAAAAAACTCGGGAAAAGAGATGGAGCTAAAAGTGTTACCGAATATAGAGAACAGGGAATCCTACCTGAAGCCATGCTTAACTTTTTAGCACTTTTAGGCTGGAACGATGGTACAGACCAAGAAATCTATACCAAAAAAGAACTTATAGAAAAGTTTTCACTAGAAAAGGTTCAAAAATCAGGTGCTAGGTTCGATGAAAAAAAACTAGTTTGGATGAATGGTCAGTGGATTAGAAGTCTTAGTCTTGATGAACTTTATGATAGGGTGGAGACTTATTGGCCGGAAAGCTCCAAAAAAAATTCAACAGAATATAAAAAAGCGGTCCTTGGTATTGCCCAAGATAGAATGAAAACATTGTCCGATCTGAGCGCCTTAACAAAATTCTTTTTTGAAGAGCCCATAGTTGAACCTACTCTTATAAGTACCAACAAACAACTTAGCAAGTTAAGCAATAGCCAGCTAGGAATTATATTAAAGAGAGTCATTGAAGATTTTAACCAAATAGAAGATTTTAGCCCCACAAACATACAAGAAACCTTGAATAACCTGCTAAATTCACTAAATCAAAAACCAATTATTTTGTTTAGTATAGTCCGTATTGCAACAACCTGGGCAGAATATAGCCCTGAGCTTCCGGCTTCACTTGCAATACTGGGTAAAGAAATAACAATTGAAAGACTCAAAAACTCCCTAGTATATCTAGAAAAATAAATCTTGCTTATGGTAAAATATACTTCAGTAGGCAAGTGAATAAAAATGGATAATTTTAAAAAAACAAATTCCATACCAAAAAAATCAGGACCAAGTGTTTATAGGTACTCTTCTTTTAGTGAAAATAATTCCGGAAATCAGCCAAAGTCCCAATCATTTGATCCTACCGAAATTCCGACAATAGAATTAGATAATCAGCCCAAGAATAACCCTGAAAAAGGAGAAGGCTTTGGTAGTAAAATGAAAAAGTTTTTTACAAATAAAAAAGTTTTAATTGTGCTAGCAATATTGCTTATTATAGCTGCCCTAGCTGGCGCATTTTGGTTTTTCAAGAACAAAAACAAGCCCGTCGCCACCAACAATGAGCAGGTAATTGTAGAAAAAAAAGAAGTTAAAAAAATCATTTCTCCGCTAACAGGAGTAGAGCTCAAAGACGAGCAATTAACAAAAAGACCTGTTACGGCACTTATGATCGAAAACAGTCCAGACGCAAGGCCTCAGAGTGGGCTAACTGAAGCTGACATTGTTTACGAGGCAATCGCAGAGGGTGGAGTCACTAGATTCATGGCCGTCTATCAAGAATCACAACCAAACTATATAGGACCAATAAGAAGCGCCAGGTCATATTACATAGATTATGCTCTTGCCTACCAGGCAAGTTACGGCCACGTCGGAGGAAGCCCTCAGGCTCTCCAGGATATAAAAGATTTGGGGGTAAGAGATATTGATCAATTCTTTAACGCCGATGCTTACTGGCGAATAACTGAAAGATTTGCACCTCATAATATGTATACTGGATTCGACAAAATTGATGTTTTAAATAAAGCAAAAGGCTTCACAGCTAGTGCTTTTAAGGGCTTCGAAAGAAAAGAACAAGTACCTCAGACACCTACTGCAAAAACTATAGATCTAGCAATATCAGGCCCCCTTTACAGCCCTAGGTTTGACTATGACGCAACCACTAATTCGTATCTTAGATCACAGGCAGGGCAACCTCACACTGACGCCAAAAGCGGTGCAACAATTTCTCCAAAAGTAGTTGTCGCCTTGGTGGTTCCTAATGGCAATGATAGCGACGGATACCACAGCACATATGCAACAACTGGTACCGGTGCAGTATACGTATTTCAAGATGGAATAGTATCAGAGGGAACGTGGAGCAAGACAGACCGCAAAAGCCCCCTAGTTTTAAAAGATAAAAACGGGCTACCAATGAAACTAAATGCAGGACAAACTTGGGTATCTTTAGTAGGAGCTAGTAGCGATATAAGCTATAAACCATAATGATACCTTTGCTAAAACCATTAAAAGAACAAATTTGGCTTCTTGTAGCAGGAGCGATTGTTTTTGTTAGCGGGATGTCTATAGGAATTTGGTTATTTGCTGTAAATCTTTTTAACAACAACTATGCATTGGCAACCGCAATAGTTATCATTGCCAATTTGACAATTGCGCTAATAATAGGAAAAGCCATATCTGCCAAAGCCGTAAAACCCACTGACTATCTAGCAAGGTCTATACTAACTGTAACTAACCAAGAAAATACAGTAGAACCACCTAACCCAGAGAATTTAGATAAGCCCTCTAAAGAATTCATCGCTAGCCTAATGCAAAAAGTCTATGGTTTTCAAAATTCTATCAATCAAATTAAGACAGAAGACCAGTCTGACTTATCTTACTACCAGTCAATTACGAATCTTTATCCGTTACCAATTATTGCCATAAACACAGAGCAACATATTGGCTTTATGAACGATTCGGCCCTGAGTTATCTAGAACTAAAAGCCGAGGATATTGCCGATAAGCCACTATATGATGTTTTCAATATAGCCTTTACGTCAACCGAAACTTTAGAAAAATGGCTAAGTAACATTGCTGGCAATACCGTAAACGCCACAGAAACATGGCAAAGAGTTAAACTAACTCTACCCAACAACAAAATAAAAAAATTCGACCTTGTGGCCCATTATTCGCAAAATAATTCCAATGGCCTTGAGGTGGTACTTGCAATTTATGACAGGACTTTACTATACGAAAGAGATGATAGGGACCTAACGTTTGTTGCTCTGGCCGTCCACGAATTACGCACGCCCGTAACAATTCTAAGAGGATATATTGAGCTGTTCGGAGAAGAGCTTGAATCAAAATTAGACACTGAACAAAAGTCCTTCATGCATAATATGAGCGCTAGCGCTCAACAACTTACATCTTTTGTGTCCAATATTTTAAATGTGGCCCGAATAGAAGAAAATGCCCTTAATTTAAATTTAAAAGAAGAAAATTGGAACGAAGTACTCGGACAAGTTTGTAAAGATATGGAGCTCAGGGCTAAAGTACATGGTAAAAAATTAATAGTAAAAATAGAGCCAGACCTACCAACAGTTGCCGCCGATAGAGTAAGCGTATACGAAGTAATAGCTAATTTGATTGAGAATGCCATAAAATACACCCATACCGACGAAGAGATTATTATAGATTCTCACCTGAAAGACGGAGTAGTTGAAACTACTGTTTCGGACAAAGGCGTGGGCATACCATCAAATGTAGTGGGTCATGTTTTTGACAAGTTTTATCGGTCTCATTCAAGCAAAAACAGCGTAGGTGGAACCGGCCTCGGTTTATTCCTATCAAAAGCAATAGTTGAAGCCCATGGCGGCCAAATTTGGGTCAAAAGCAAAGAGAAAGAGGGAAGTACTTTCGGCTTTACCGTGCAGCCGTATGTAAACTTGGCAGAAGAGTTAAAAAATAGTCAGAATGGCGAAATTGTTCGTGGCGCACACGGCTGGATAAAAAATCATTCACTTTACAGGGGGTAATTATGGATAATGTAAAACTAAACGGCAAAAAAATACTATGCATAGAAGATGAAAGTTTTATTAGTGAGCTATATGCCAGAGCGCTCAGACGGGCTGGATACGATGTTACTACTCTAATTAGCGGCATAGACGGGCTCAGAGCAGCCCAAAGTAATGAATATGACATTATTCTTTTAGACCTTATGATACCAGGAATGACCGGGTTTGAAGTTCTTAGGCAGCTGCGTAGTCGCCCAGACAAACTTAAGGCTAAAATTCTTATAACAACTAATCTAGATCAAACAGAAGACAGCAAGGACGAGCTTGAATCTATGGCAGATGGCTATTTAATAAAAGCAGAGTTTACTCCAAGGCAGCTAGTTAATATCATAAACGATATAGCAGCCGGAAATCAGCCAAGCGACAATTACAACAATTAATATCATGCTTGGTATATTGCATAAAAATTCACCAGTCAGAATTTTCTTTTTTAGCGCCATTTTCAGCATAATACTTGTCGTAATTAGTATTTACAATCTAGGATGGGCAATTTTGCCGGCACTACTAACATTAATTATCATTGAAATAACATTCAGCTTTGAGAACGCCATAATTAATGCCAAAATTTTACAAAAACTAAACCGCTTTTGGCAAAATATGTTCTTAACCATAGGAATAATAATTGCAATATTTGGAATGAGAATTGTTTTTCCTATTGTAATTGTGGCACTTGCCGCTGATTTATCGTGGCAACAAGTTCTAGACTTGGCGCTAAATAATCCCGATATATATTCAAGTAAGCTCGAAGAAGCATACCCAACAATAGCTGGATTCGGTGGGGGATTTTTGTCGATGCTAGCCTGGAGGTTTTTCTTAGACAAAGATAAAAAAGTCCACTGGTTCAAATCTTTAGAAAAACCTTTACTGAAAATTGCCAGCCCTTGGATGCCGGTAATTATTTCGGCAGCAACCGTTGGACTTTTTGCTATTGTCCCTGCGAATAATCATACAAAAGAAACACTTACAGCGGGGGCAGTTGGTATAGTTACTTATTTAGTTATTCATGGTTTATCTGAATTTTTTGGATCATTGCAAACAAGGTCTCTTAAAAAAAGAGGGCCCAAGACAGTCGGTGGCTTTGCAGGATTCCTGACATTTTTATACTTAGAAATTCTTGATGCTAGTTTTAGCTTAGATGGAGTTATTGGTGCTTTTGCGGTTACAAATCAGGTAATACTTATAGCAGTCGGACTAGGTATTGGTGCAATATGGGTCAGGTCTATGACGGTCTTTATGGTCAGAAGAGGTACTCTTAAGAATTACAAATACCTTGAACACGGCGCCCATTACACGGTTTTTGTTCTAGCTATTTCTATGTTTGTTTCAGAAATTTACCATATACCAGAAGCAATTGCTGGAGTTTGCGGGATAATCTTAATTACAAGCTCAATTATTAGTTCAATTAAAAAGACCAGCTAGTTCTTGGGCGGAGGCGCGCTGTTATTTAAAACATACAGTAATTTATCTAAGAATGGGCCAATAATTGGAGCATCGTTAAATTGTGTTAGCAACCAAATAACTAGAGCAACGACAATAGTACCACCTATAAAAATGCCTAAGCCATAAATAACGCCTTTGAAAAAAGTAAAGCCAAAAAATCGCCATTTATTAGAATAGTTAATGGCTACAATTTCTTCTATCATGCGACCTATTTGTTCGTAATCTGCTTTTTGTTTTTTGCTTGGCTTATCTGTCATTGTTTAAATATTATATTACTATCTAGTCTACTAAAACAATTTTCTTTAACTGCTTTGAAAGAGCACTCCTTGGGTCTTCTCCTTGATAGGTTTTTAGCACAACCCATATTCCATATCCTACTAGCATTATAAGCTCACCAACTAAAGCCATAGAAAACCATCCAGTAATATCGGCCGAACCAAAAGTTATTATGCCGCCGCTAATAATTAGAAGCACACAAAGAAACTTAATTAGTTTTGTTTTCCGGTAGTTAGTTTTTTTTCTTGTTTTGCTCATAAGAACATCAAAAAGCACAGTTAGAGCCATTGAAATTCCAGCCAACATAACTCCAAAAATATGAATTTTATAGGGTATGGGCTTCCAAGAAACGGGCATTAGCGCAACCAAGTAAAGGCCAATTATTGTCAAAGAAATAAGTGGAATTATTGGCTTTGTTCGTTTCAGTGTCCGAGCGAGATAATTTCTCCAGCGCCATAATCCATATGCCGCAAAAAATACAGACCCAGCAAAATAAGGAGCAGTTCTGACATCTTCACCAAAATCGCTAAAGGCGGCCGATGGGGTTAGCAAATCGGGCCTTATTAAAAAACAAACACTAAAGCCTATAATTAGAACCATCATGGCGCCTATTCCCCAAAATCGACCATGTAAATTTCTAAAAACCCTAAACACTAATACTTTATCGAGTAAAACAGTGAAGTGATTTCTTCTAAAATTAAATACAATACTATCTACTTCTTTTTTGGCCGTTAGCTTAACATTTCTAGATAATTTTTTATTTTTTTTCACTTTACCTAAAGTATATCAGATTATTTGTACTTGTTATTTGTAGTAATTTATTGTATTATATTGTCTAATTATGGGAAAGCATATACAGCATCCTAAACAAAGCAGATCATCTAAGGTCGGATTTATGATGGCTAGTTATGCTGCGCCAAGAACATTCCAGAAATCCTTAATGGACAGAGACACTGTTGACCAAGGAATTGTAACTGGTCTGACTATGGCAATAGCCTATGCCTTGGGCGCGATCACTCAAGATGGTTTAGAAATAATTGCCGATCAAATAGTTGCCAATGGTGACGGCACAAACGAAGACGAAGAAACAAGACAAGACAAAGTATCGCTTGCCCTAAGCGCAGGCGCCATAGCAAGTGGCATAGCCCTTCAGTACTACTTTAGACAAAGAGACGACGAAAGCATGCTAAATGCCAGCGCCAGAACAGGCGGTCACATACTGGCAAGAGTAGGGCTGGCTGGCGCCGTATCACAGTTATTAGAAAAATTTGCCCGGCAAATTAACAAAGATAAATCTAGGACTCAATCAGAATTAGTATATTCACTTATTGTGCCGACAGGTATGGCCCTTTCGGTGCTACTAGACAAAGCCGTCCACAGAGGCGAAGTAAAAATACAAGAAAAAAATGACAATAATATAGATACCAAAAAATCAATTGGTATTAGCATAGGTATACTTGGCTTTTTGGGTATATTATCTTTTGTGGAAAGAAAAACCGCCAAGTCAGTTGACAGCTTCTTTAATAAGAATTTTCCATATCTAAATAGGTCCTGGCTTCCTCTTGGACACATGATGAGCCTAGGCGTGCTTATTGGAGGTATCGGATTCGGCATCAAAGCACTTTATGGGCGCATAGAAAACGGGGCAGATCAGTTCGAAGATTACTTTAAGAAAAAGCCCGTCAGCCCATTGGTAAGTGGCTCAAAAGATAGCTTGGTTAAGTGGTCATCACTTTCTGTTCAGGGTCGTCGCCATATTGGCACAACCTTAACTAAAAAAGAAATATCAGATGTTCTCGGTATCGATATTTCAGAAACTAAAGACCCTATTAGAATATATGTTGGCCTAGACAGTGCCGACACCGAACCAGAACGAGTAGAAATGGCCCTAAAAGAACTTAAGAGAACTGGCGCATTTAGCCGAAAGAATATAGTGGTTATATCTCCAACAGGAACAGGCTATGTTAATTATGTAATGAGTGATGCTCTCGAATATATGAGCAAAGGCGATTCCGCCCAAGTAACCATACAATATTCAAAAAGACCATCGCCATTATCTTTAGACAGAAGAGACGAAGGGCATATTCAATATAGAATGCTTATAAATGGTATTAAGAAAGAGCTCTTAAAAATCCCACCTAAGAAAAGACCAAAATTAATGCTTTTTGGCGAAAGCCTTGGAGCCTGGACTAGCCAAGATGCCTTTATGTACGAAGGTACAGATGGCTTAGAAGCCTCACTAGTTAGCCGTGCTCTATGGATTGGTACTCCGTCTCAAAGCAAATGGAAAGAAAATGTTGTTTCTGGCAATACTTTGAATGCCGACGCAGATTTAATTGGAGTTTTTAATCATTACGATGAGTTCCAAGCCTTAACTCCCAAAAAGCGATCGCAAGTTAGATATTTTATGGTTACGCACTACAACGATCCAGTAGCAAGGTTTACCACAAACTTATTAGTACAAGCACCAGACTGGCTCCAAGACGACAAAAAACGACCACCGACAATTCCAAAAAGCACCCGTTTCAGAGTCCCAGGCACATTCGTGCAGACATTGGTAGATATGAAAAATGCCCTTAAGCCCATCCCCGGACAATTTGTTGCAACCGGTCACGATTACAGGGGCGATTTAGCACCGTTCGTTAGAACAGCCTTTGAATTAGATGCCGTAACCGAGCCTCAGTTTAAAAAAGTTCTTCAGGCATTAATAGCCAACGACAAAAAACGCGGCAAGAAAAAACTTTAAGAAAATTGTTGACACAGAATTAATTTCCGAGTATCATGGAATAATCTCGAAAGAGAGGGACGATTGACCCGGCCCCGCACAGGGTAGGCAAAATCGTTGGTAAAATGGCAAAGTCGCCGTCAAGCGGCTAAACCATAGGTAGGAAGACGACTAGTGGGATGCCCGAAAGGCTCATCACTAGCCCAACAGGCTCGAACAGTTGTTCGGACCTGACAAGTCCGAATTGTGCAAACTGTTTGACTTGTCGTCACTAGGTTGAAAACCCTTGCCGGTAGGCTAAAATGGGTCGCTATCCACCCAATGCACTGCTTCTTCTAGGAGAAGCTTATAGTGCAAGAGTCGCGAAAGCGACAGGAAGCCAGGGAGGATCCCAAAAGGATCACACCCCCCTGACCATTTACGGAATCGCCGTAGCCTTTCCCGTAAGGGAGCACTGGACAGCTTAGTCCAGCACCTATACCCAAGTTGGTAGAAGTGGCGGCATTCCGTTAAACCCCTCTTACAAAGAGGTAGGCCCCAACCGGGGCCTTTTTTCATATTTAAGTATTTATGCTTATATAATTTTTCGGCGTATAATAAGGCATTGAAATATGGTTATTCCAACCCCTTACGCCCAAGAAGCTGTCCTAGTTATTTTAATTTTACTGTATAGCACGGTGCTAGCTAAGTCTGTTCCAGAAAAGTTGCATTTATACTTAAATATAGGAATCACTGGTGTTGCCGTATTGCTTGGCTTAAGCTTTGGCCTAAATTTTGAGCAAATGGGCCTTGCATTCGATAAAATTTGGCCAGGTATATATATTGCTTTTCTAGCGGTTGCAGCCATTGTACTCGGAACATCCATAATTGCCACTATCCCCATACTGCGTAGATTTTTCCTAGGAGACGACCTAGCTAATGCCAGCGGCAAATTAATATCTTACGAAGCAACCGTAAGAGTTCCATTTGGAACGGCATTAATAGAAGAAGTGCTTTTCAGGGGAGTATTACTTGGGCTTTTATTGCAACATAATTCTACAATTACAGCTATTATAATTTCTTCGTTAATTTTTGGCTTATGGCATATTTTTCCAACCATTGCCATGCTAGAAAACAATCGAATACTCGCCAAAGCAAACCGTGACCTAAAACGCCGAAAATACGGATCGATTATTGGGGTGGTTGTCATAACAAGCATTGCCGGGGCAATTTTTGCTTGGCTTAGAATCATATCTAATAGTATTGTTGCCCCGTGGCTAGTGCACTGGTCCATAAATTCAAGTGGCATGCTAGGTATTGCTATCGCTCGAAAGCTAGAGCGTAAAAAAATAGATTAATTTAACCGTTAATTTAGCGTAAAATATAAATCATAGTAATAAAGGGAACAAATGGATACTAATAAAGCTATTAAAGATACTGAAAATAAATTAAACGGTGCTCTGGCACATTTTGAAGAAGAGCTAAAAAAGCTCCGAACCGGTAGGGCACACCCAAGCATGTTAGATGGAGTTACTGTTGTTGCATATGGAACGGAAATGCCACTTAACCAAGTCAGTAACATTACCACTCCAGAAGCCCAACTAATACAAATTAGTCCTTTTGACCCAAGCAATATTCAAGCTATTAGTGAGGCAATTAGAAATAATCAAAGCTTAGGGCTAAATCCTAGTGACGATGGTCGAGTTGTTCGCATACCAATACCCCCACTTACTACCGAGCGAAGACAAGATATTGTCAAACAACTAAGCGCTAAGGCTGAAGATTGCCACATTTCTTGTCGAAATATTAGACACGATATTCTAGATGAAGCTAAAAAAGCAAAAAATGCCAAAGAAATCACAGAAGATGATCTAGCATCATTAGAGAAGAAGGTGAATGACTTAATGGCTAATATAAAAACAAAAGTCGATCAACTGTCCAAGGCCAAAGAGCAAGAAATAATGACCGTCTAATTTATTAACCAAAAATGAAAAAATATGTATTCAAATATTTTCTGTTATTAGCAGTGATAGCAGTAACAATTTTGTTTTGGCGACAAAACTTCATGCTATTTGGAATATTGTCTTTTCTATCCATTATTTTACTTTGGATCGATAATTTTAAACTTGCCAGAGAGTACTTCGCAGTCGCTATTTTTGGATCTATTACAGAAATATTAATAATTAATAATTCAGAAGCCTGGGACTACAAAGCTACCGGCTTACTTGGTGTGCCATTATGGCTTTTCCCGCTATGGGGTATTGCTGGAGTGTTGTCGGTAAGTGTATACCTTTTCTTTAATAAAAAAGAACTATCAAAAAAAATGGCTACTAAGAAATGAACGTATTTGTATATAAATTTCTGCGTTTTTTACAAAGACCGTCTAAATTATTCGTAAGATATGACAGCAAAGCAGGGAAGCCTATTCTGTTTTTGCACGGCATAGCTACCGATGGTAAGTGCTGGGATGATTGTATAAGTAATTTAAACGGGCAGGGCTTGAGATTAATTGTTCTGGATCTGCTAGGATTTGGGAACTCGCCAAAGCCCGCAAATTGTTCTTACGACTTACAAGATCACGCTAAATCTATTGAAAAAACCATTAAAAAGCTTCGGCTGAAAGAACCAATTATAGTAGTTGGTCATTCTATGGGTTCACTTATAGCAATTGAAATATCTAAAAGAAATAAAATTAAAATAGATAGTCTTTTTCTTTGTAGCCCTCCCATATACCTGCCTGCCGATGTAGCACAAGCTGAAAAGCAATATTCAAAAACGGCAAGAAGCAAAAATAATGCGTATTTTAGAGTTTATAAAATGATTGTTAACAATCCTAAGACAACTCTTAGGGCGGCAAAAATAGCAACTGCGGGCTTTAGCGGATTTAAGATTAATGCACAGACATGGATACCTTTTAAAAGGAGTTTGGTTAACTCAATAGTCAACCAAAAAACACTTACAGATATTCAAAATATTAAACAAAATATTAAAATTATTTACGGTGTTTTTGACGTACTAGTGATGCCCAAAAACTACCAACAGCTAGCAAAAGAACGGCATAATGTAACCGTAATTAAAGCCAGGGTAGGGCATGTTCTAAATAAATATTACAGTAAATTTATAGCTAAAGAACTAAGAACGAGTCTTGCCAATAAGCCTTAGTGTTTCTATATATAGCCAAATTAATGTAACCATTAGTGCGAAAGCACCATACCATTCAAAAACTTTTGGCATCTTAGAGGCTTCTGCCTGTTGAATAAAGTCAAAATCTAAAAATAAATTTAAAGTGGCAATAAATACAACCACTACGCTAAATATTATCCCAAAAGTGCCGGTATCAAATATTAAAGGCGCTGTCACCCCAAATAAACTAAGGATAAAAGCAATTAGGTAGTATAAGCCAACTCCTAGCGTTGCTATAACGACGCCAATTCGGAATTTATTAGTAACTTTAATGAGCCCTAGCCAAAATGCCCATAAACTAACAAAAAATATTGCGCCAGTTAGACCTATTGCCTGTACAACTATCCCATTGAACTGAGCATTGTAGACCTGAGATATGGCGCCCATTACAAATCCTTGGGCCAGAGCATATATAGGACCGGTAAACATTGCCCAAGTAGGCTTAAATGCGGTTACCACAGCCGCGACAATGGCGACAATAGAAAATCCGGCTATTGTCACAATTGCAGAAGTGGATGCACTAGACATAGCTTGCCAGCCAAAATATCCCGCACCTACCGTTAGTAATAGAAGAAATAATATTTTTAAGCTAGTTCCAGTAATTGTTGCTGTTTTTGTATCTTCAACAGCAGAAATTCTCTCTAGAACAGACTTAGATAATGATGGGTTGTCCGATTGCTGCATGATAACTTCTCCTTGTTGCTAATTTAGAAGTAATTATAGCAAATTAAGGCTAATTTTTTGCAAAATGCAGAACAGTATAAATGCAACCGTCGTTTAAGTTAGTTCTTTCGCTAATTCCAACGTGAGTAAAATCGCCAACCATTATTTCATAATGGGAAGGGCTGTTAACAAGCGCCCTAAAGGCATCGTTCCTATTTTCATAACATTTGGCCAAATTTTCACCAACCTTTTCGCTAAAAGGGGTTTGTCTCCATATAAAATCAGAAAAACTAGTACCATAGGGGCTAAAATGACCCCAATAATCATTATTAATCATATCTTGAGCTTTAAATGCTGCAGATCTTTCAAGGGCCGGCTTATAAAACAAATATGGCTTCCCTAAAGATGCCCGCAAATTATTAATTTTATCTATATAAAAAATATCTGCTGCATTTATAGTCTGTGCTTTTGATTCACTATAAACAACAGCGCTGGCTGCAGGCGAAGCAGCCTGGGTACTCATTGCAGAAAAAACAAATAAAGCAATTATTATTGCCAACGGAAATCGAAGAATAATCACATAACGAAAAAATTTCTTTTTTAAAAGATTTTCTTCGTTTCGTAATCTTTCACCAATTTGCTCAAATAATTCGTATTGCTTTTCCACGGCAACAAATCTCCCTAAAACTTACTATTTGGTTTTGAAGTATTTGTTGCTGTATTTATTCAGATGTTAATTGTTGGAATAACAATACTTTGCTATCTACTTGATAATATACAATATTATTATATAATATGCAATAGACTTTTTAACCATATTAAAAAATACTTATACTGTGAAAGAAGTAAAATAAGTAATTCTATTTTTTAAATACACTAGCAACCGCGTCAACCACAGCAGGGTTGAGAGGGCTAGGAATAATTTCATCTTCTGACGGCTTTTTTACCAAGCTAGCAATTGCCTCGGCAGCTTTTATCTTAATATCGTCGGTTATTGGCTGCCTATTATCTAAAGCTCCCCTAAATATGCCAGGAAATGCCAAAACATTATTAACCTGATTCGGAAAATCACTTCTTCCTGTGGCCACAATAGCTGCTCCCGCTGTTTTTGCTAAGTCTGGCATAATTTCTGGTTCTGGGTTAGCTAGTGCAAATACTATTGCGTTTTTTGACATTGCACTAACCATTTGCGGAGTAATACTACCGGGACCAGAAACGCCAATAATAATGTCTGCCCCAGATACAACTTCCTCTACACTTGCCATAGTATTAGACAAATTCACAAAATCTAGCAATCTTAACTTTGATTCATTTAAGCCACTTCGTCCTTTATGTATAACACCCTTGCTGTCGACGGCAAACATTCTTGGGCCGCCATAACCAGTAACTTGCTCAAGTCTTTTACCGTATTCATGTAGCAATTTTGCAATTGCTACTCCCGCAGCACCGGCGCCAATAATTACAATTTTTGCGTCTTGTAAATTTCTACCGGTAACCTTACAGGCATTAATTAAGCCCGCAAGTACAACTACGGCAGTACCGTGCTGATCGTCATGCATAACCGGAATTGATAGTCGCTCTTTTAGCTGCTCTTCAACATAAAAACAATTGGGAGCTGAAATATCTTCTAAATTAATTCCACCAAAACTCGGAGCAATATTAAGAACGGTTTTAACAATTTCATCGGGGTCTTGGGTATTTAAAACAATAGGGAAAGCATCAATATCTGCAAACTTCTTAAATAGAATGGCTTTACCCTCCATAACTGGTAAAGCACCCTCTGGACCTATATTGCCAAGCCCCAAAACGCTAGATCCATCAGAAATTACTGCTACGCTGTTATTAACCGAAGTATACCTAAATGTTTCGTTTGGGTTTTTTGCTAAATAAGATGATACGCCCGCAACGCCGGGACTGTAGTATATGCTAAGATCTTCTTTTGAATTCAAAGGAACCTTTGATTCAACCTTAATTTTCCCTTTATGTTTTAGGTGTTCTTCTAGTGATTTTTCATAAATATCCATAACAATTCATTATATCGTTTTTGAAGTATATTATTCCCAAAATGTACATAATTACTATAAATTTGTTCAAAAATAGTTTATAATAATCTAGATAATTAAGAGGGAATTAATGTCTAACAATACTATTGAACTAAAATTAAAACCAAGAACTAAAGTGGGTAAAGGTTTAAATGCACTACGAAAAAGTGGTACCGTACCAGCCGTAATCCACAATCACGGTAAAGAATCTATTATTGCCGAAGGCGAATATAGAGATTTTGAAGTCACCTATAGTGCGGCCGGAAAAAGCCAAACCGTTAATCTTGACCTAGATGGTAAAAACTACCTAGCAATAATTAGAAATGTCGATTTTGACCCTACGAAGCATTCAATTAGACATATTGTTTTTCAAGCAGTCAAACAAAATGAAGCTATTGAAACCGAAGTACCTGTTGTTTATGCAGAAACCGAGATCCCAGCAGAAAAGAAAAGCCTTATGGTTCTAAAAGAGTTAGATGTTCTTCTTATTAAGGCATTACCGAAAGATCTTCCAGAAAAAATCGAAGTTGACCTAAGCTCGCTTGAGGAAGCAGGTGATGTAGTTAGAGTAGAATCTATCAAAGCTCCTGCTGGCGTGACTATCCTGACTGCCCTAGATACACCTGTTGCAATTGTAGAAGTACCTAAAGACCAAATTGCCGAAGCCGACGCAGCTGCAGAAGCTATAGCTGAAAACGCCGACAAGCCAGCCGAAGAACCGGCCGAGGCAGAAGCTAAAAAATCTGAAGAATAATTCCCCTAAAATAAAAAAATCGCCCTTACTTGTGGGCGATTTTTTTATATTCCAGCCGGGCCAAAAAGCAATCCAACTATATAAGTAGCTATCATGGCAAGCATGCCACCAAAAAATATTCTTATCATAGCTCTTGGCACATGTGCATTGCTCATTCTGGCACTGACATTTCCGGTGATTAATAAGGCTATTCCAACAGCTACAAAAGTTACTGGTACTCTAGCGCTTGCAGCAGGCAATACTATTGCTAGAACAGGTATTAAGCCACCTATTGTAAAAGATATTGCAGATGCAATGGCTGCCTGCCATGCGCTAGTCAGCTCGTCTTTGTTTAAACCAAACTGTAACTCAAGATGAGCCTCAAGCGCATCTTTTTCAGTAAGCTCAACAGCTACAGCTCTTGCTGTTTCTTTGCTTAGGCCTTTTGCCTCATATATTTCTACCAACTCTTCAAGCTCTCCCTCGGGATCTTCCTCTATTTCTTTGGATTCTTTTTCTATGAAATACTTCTCGGCGTCTCTTTGGGTACTAACGGATACATATTCACCAACAGCCATAGAAAAAGCGCCGGCAACCAGTCCGGCAAGCCCCGCCACCAAAATTGCGGTTTTGTCTTGAGTAGCCCCAGCAACACCCACCACTAAACCGGCCATAGATACTATTCCGTCATTTGCTCCCAAGACACCAGCTCTAAGCCAGTTCAGCTTTGATTTTGTATTTTCTACATGTTCCATAACAAATTAATTCTACTCTTTTTGTCATTTTTAACAAACCAACTATATAATTAAGAAAATGCTTATAAAAAATATAAAACTTTTTGGGGAATTGACACTCTTTGAAGCTTACAGGTACAGAGTCTACCCAAGCGAACTTCTATCGATTCTTACAAGGAGACTCATTGAGCTTTCGTTGTATATCTCGTTTTGGCTGATTATTAGCCAATATTCAACAACGAAGATCAGCACGCAAGATATAATTGGCTATTACTTAATAATCAACGGCCTGACTAGCTTTTTATTTACCCAAATGGGCGCAGGGTCAGATTTAATACAAAAAATTAGAACGGGGGAGTTAAACCAGGTCTTAATAAAACCTATGCCTGCCTTGCTTAGCCCCTTTTCCAGCCGAACTGGCAAAAATTTTATCAATTTAACCCTTGGGTTTATACAAATTATCGTTGGCGTGATTGTAGCGGGTGGAATACAAGGATCAAATTATTTCTTGCTGCCAATATTATTATTTAACGCTTTAGTCATTAATGTATCCCTTAATATCATTCTGGGATGTTTTGGCTTCTATTTCATAGAGGCCGGCGGAATCAAAAACATGTTCTTGCATATAATAAATTTATGCGGAGGGGTGCTTATGCCCCTATTTTTTATGCCTGTAGCAGTTGCCAATGCTCTGCAAATTTTCACCCCTTTTCCAGCAGCACAATATCAACTTACAATATTTTTGCAGGGTCAATACCCATTGAATAATTGGTTTGTGCTTATTGGCTCTGTATGGGCAATATTACTAATTATTTTTGCTTTAAAGTTCTGGAAATATAGCTTAAGTAAATATGAGGCTATTGGGGCATGAAAAGATATTTATCAATTATCTACGGTTTAGCAAGGGATCGCTTAAGGAATGAAACCGCTTACTTACCGAATATATTTTCCGAAACCGCATCAACAGTTTTTTATGTACTTACATATTTAATTTTTATTAACTTCTTGTTCGGCAAAATAGGTGCTGTAGCAGGATATTCTAAAAATGATATATATTTCATGATGCTAGCTGGTCAATTAACTTTTTACCTTTATGCAAATTTACTACTGTCTGCAGCATTCAAAATCATTAGTAGTGTCAGGTCCGGTGAATTCGATCTAATACTTTTAAAACCAGTGAATACCATCTTTTACTTATACTCAAGTAGCATAAAACCAATAACAGCAACTTTAGTCAGCTTGCCTAATATATTAATTTTAATAATACTAATTGACTGGCAAGATTTAAACTTAAGCTTATCGTCACTTACTCTAGGGCTCATATGCTGGATAGCATCTGTTCTAATTTTAAACACATTAATACTTTTGACCACATATCCTGTTTTTACAAAAGGAGAAGCAATAGATAGCTTAAATATCTCATGGTCATTATTTTCCGTTAACGAACTCCCGTACAATAAACTACCTAAAACAATGCAAGTGCTTAGCTTTTCGTTATTACCAACATTGTTGGCCGGTGGTGGAGTCACCTACATCGCCCTAAATAAAGGTCCCGCCGGCTGGTTAGTATTTTGGTCGATAATTTCAGGAGTTATATCAGTAGTTTTATTTAACATAATCTGGAGAAAGGCGCTGAATAGGTACTCTTCAGCTTCATCATAAAATGGCAATAGTTACCGTCAAAAATTTATCAAAAAAATTTCCTTCGCAAAAAAGTCGTAAACTAACAGAAAGGATGCTTTCTAGAAATAAAGTATATAAAGTTGCCGTAGACAAAATAAGCTTTCAAATCGAAAAGGGTGAATCGGTTGCATTTTTGGGCCCAAATGGAGCGGGGAAAACAACAACTACAAAAATGCTAACTGGTTTAATTAAGCCAACCAGTGGTAATGTAAAAGTTCTAGGATATAATCCGTTCGATAAAAAAGCAGACTTTTTAAAACAAATTGGTCTAGTCATGGGTAACAAAGCTGGATTAAATTGGGACCTATCTGCCCAGCAAAGCTTTGAGCTGCAACAAAAAATCTATGAAATAACTAAGGCAGATTATATAAGTAACCTGCAACACTTATCAGGCATACTAAAAGTCGAGAACATACTAGATAAACAGGTTAGAAAACTCTCGCTCGGGGAAAGGATGAAACTCGAGCTAATTGGCGCTATACTACATAATCCTCCTATACTTTTTCTGGACGAACCTACTATCGGCCTAGATGTCACTGCTAAAAAGAATATAAGGAAGTTTTTAAAGGAATTACATAACAACGGCAAAACATTGATTTTAACTAGCCATGATATGGATGATATAGCATCAGTTTGCCAAAGAGCTATCATTATCAATCAAGGGAAAATTATTTTTGATGGGAACATGGAAACCTTGAAAGAGAAATACTCTCACCAAAGATACCTTAAGCTTGCATTTACAAAATCTACTCCTAGCATAGAGGATGTCGCTAAGTTTGGCGAAATAATAAAGCTTAGAAATAGCCAACTCGTCATGAATGTTCACAGAGAAAAAGTCATGGAAGTAGCTACGTTAATATCAAAAAAGCACCCCGTTAACGACATAGTCATAGAACAGGTTGCTCTAGAAGAAATAATCGCTGATATATTCACCCAAGATTCTAGCGTAAATTAATGACATTAATTGACTGTATTATGGTGTTAGTTATAATTATTAACTATGCAATTAGTTCTAGCCCGACACTGCGAAACCAACTATAATATTCTAAAATTATGTAATTCAGACCCTTCGGTGTTAGTCCATTTAACCGAAAAAGGTAAGATTCAAGCTCAAGATTTATCCAAAAAATTAGCCAACTTCAAGTTTGATAAAATTTTTATCTCGGAGCTTCCTAGAACCCTTGAAACAGCCAATTACATAAATAACTATCACGATATGGAATTTACAGTAGATTCCAGAATAAACGATAACAATACTGGCTTCGAGGGCAAGTCTGTATCTGAATGGCAATCTGCACTTTTAAATAGCAAAAACAAATGGACGGCTAAATTTAATAATGGTGAATCGCTAAGTGATTCCTATGATAGAGTAGTGTCTTTTTTGGAAGATCTAAAAAAGACTTCATTTAATGCCGTACTCGTAGTGACTCATGGCTACATCGTTCAGTGTGTATATAAGTATTGCAACAATACAACTTTTGAAGAAGCCGACGAACACCAACTACCACAGGGAACCTACGAAGAATACAGTATTTAGTTGTACCTATTTTTTAGGCGCGTTTTAGCAAAAGCTCAAAATACTTAGTACCCCCAAAGGGAATTTTTTGCTTAACTAATTGTTTGCCAGCCATAGCGTTAGCGGAGCAGATTGTAAAATTACCATAGCGGTCGTTAATTTCATCTACCGCCTCTGTTAGCCACTGCTCTTTATTAAAAGACTCAAACATACTAAGCTGACTTCTTTTAGATGGACTCAACCCATAACATGAAATGCCCATTGTTTGAACTTTCATGTGCCGGGGGCGCCTGTTAAAAAGAAGCAGCGCCCGCCTATACACTTCTTTGTCGGTATAAAAAGAACTCTTGAACATTTTTCTAAGAACAAATCCTTGCCCATTTGTAAAACGAGCCCAAACCAAAACTCCACGAGCATCAACGCTGTTATAACGAAGTTTTTTACCGGTTGTTTCACACAAATAATGAAAGCAGGGAAGAATAAAACCGTCTTCATTACTAGGCTTACTTAAAACCCACTGCCGGCCAACAATACCCAACCTGGTAGGTCTGTCATCTATCTCATATCCTCTTAGTCTTTTATGCCAATGGTCTCCGACAATTCCACCGAAAACTCTAGTTTGTAAAAACTTACTGCTAGCCGCCACAAACTGCAGGGGGGTGTATATGCCGGCCGCATTCAAGCGAGCCTCATAACGGCTGGCAATGCCGGTTATGTCAACTAAGTTAATTGTTTTATAGTAATCAATTACATTTTTAGCATCTAGCACATCAAGCCCATCCGGCTTATGCCAACCAGCAGCCTGCTTAGCTAGAAATCTGTTCGGGCCAATACCTATATTAACCCTCATATAACAACCCATTTCTTGCTTGACCCTACTTTTAATTTCTAAACCAATATCTACCAGACTTTTTTTATTGGTTGTGCCAGTAAAATCTATAATACCTTCATCTATGCTTTTCATTTCTACCAAGGGGCTATAGCTTTGCATTATTCCGGCTATTTTTTTATACATATGATGATATTTCGGTGGGTCAGATTCTACGACAAAAATATCTGGGCAAATAGCCCTAGCTTCTTTTAGGCCCATACCAACCTTCACACCAACGGCCTTTGCTTCATAAGAAACGGTAATCATGCAACAATTTTTAGATATTCTGTTAGTTACCCCAACCGGTCGGCCACGCAGGGTAGGGCGAGATTGCTGCTCGGTGCTAGCAAATGCACTATTAAGATCTATATGCATAATTTTAGGCCTTTCGGGGTTTAAATCTTGCATATGCATTCTAGCTCCCCGAAAGCATCGATATTAAAACCCAAGTTAAGCGCTCGGCATCAAACTCTAGGCGGTAGTCATGAAGCCCATCGCTCATATCAAAAACATGTACCATGCGTTTTCCCTTTTGGGTGGGGTGCCGTAACCCTAGCTCGGTAAAAATGATTTCTTGACCACTATAATGCATTTTTTTTGGCATGCACATAGAGTTAATGTCGCCGTTTTTTTCATATATAACAGCCACACTAACCGGTTTATTAATTAAAACTACACCATCGTTCATACTAAAATCCTTTTTTAAGAGAGTTATTTTAAAAAGAATTGTCTAATTTAAAAAATTAGTAAAGAGATTGACTTATAAGATATGGCAGGGACCGCAGTTTACCTATCTGAAAAATAAAGTCTGTAAGTAAGAAGGCAAATACCAGCACTTACACAACTACTTAAATTATACCAAAAATAACCAAAAATTATTGCTCAAAAACCTGCTCACTGAAAGGTATACTAGTAATTATATGAACGGCAAAGATTCTATATCTCAAAATGAATATTTTACCTTAGCGGGGCAGCTATCCGATATTTTACGATCGCATAAAAACAATACCGAAACGGTTGGACAAATACTTGATGCAATCAACAGATTAAACCCAGAATCATTCAATATAATTATGGAAACTAAGCCCCTTGTAAATGAGCTTTTATCAGAGTGTGTCTATTATTTTGATGGTGTTTACGATAATCAAATTAACAATGAGAGAGTTGAAAAAGATAAAGACAATGCCAAGATCATGGAATCACAATACAACAAAATAAGCAAAATACTAAATCAAATAATAGACCAACCATAGTAAACCGAATAAAAATTGCCTAGAAGCTTCTAGTATAATTTATTATTGCAAACTACTTTCTTAAAGCGCCGAGTATAAATAGAAGTCGAACCTTATTGCCTAAGAGTGTCCCTAATTACTAAAAATATTGTGATTATTTGGTTTTTTCTTGAAGGTCTTTGTTAACTAAATCTCCGGCAATATTTGTACTAGCGTTGGCAATTATTTCATCTAAATCTTCGTAATGAGTAGGAAAGTTATCTAAAACTTTTGGTTTTTCGGGTGTATCTGGCTGCATTTTTTATCCTTTTTTGTTTTTGAATGGATAACTTATTTATAGCATAATCATTATAAAAAATATATACCATCTTAGGCCGTTAAAGAGGCAAAAAATATACTAGGGTTTTCAAGAATCTTCACTGGCAGGCTCTATAGATTCTAGGGCTCCTTTTAGGCTCTCTAACATGAGCGTAGTGACAGCTATAACCTGGTCAGGAGAAGTAGAACCTAAATTAGCAAAAGATTGTTCAGCCAAGGCTGTAACGCGGTTATTATCAACAAATACCTCTCCGTCCCTTAAAGTAATTATTGCTTCTTCGCTATCATTACTAAAAAGCATTTGGCCAAGTCTGCGTGCCGCTTTCTCGATTCCTCTTTCCTGTATAACACCCTGAAGTTGTTCTTTGGTTTTTTGTTTCATAAGACCAATCTTAGTTATTTTATAATCCTAAAACTATCTGTCTAAATTGTCAAAATACTTCTTTTTAACGGTTTTTTGCTCCACAATTTCTAAAAGGTGAACATGCACTGAAGCTCAACTAAAAAATATTAACTTATAAGATAAAAATCATGCCATTCGACTAATAATTAGTAGTTTTCTTAAATTAGCACAAACTGGTGATGTCTGCCAAACTAACCGATACATATATTTGACTTTTTTAAATAATTGATGTATAATATAATTATGAATAGTCCTATCCCATCAGAGTCATTACCAAAACAAGAATTATATCTTGAAAGTACACTAATTAAATCTAAAGAAATACTGGCAAAAAAGTTTAATTGTTCGACCGATGATTTTTCCGTATTAGAAGTAGCTGACGAACTAGGACATGTGGATACTTACTTGGTCTACAATCAGCAGAGCGGTATCGAACTTTCAAGAGAAGATGGAAGGTCAATGAGTTTTGACGATATCGTGAACGAAGGAGTCCGTACTGAAATGATTGTTGTGGATATAGATGGTATAAAAATCGACACCAGTAAATCAATGAGCTTGAGCGTGTATGAAGCATTGTGCGAAATCCTTAAGTCATCTAATAAAGAGTTGCCAGACCAACTAACTAGTACACTTCTTACCGATTCGGGTTTTTATTTAGATTATATGGGTTATCCTGAACCCGCTGTTATTAGTGTTCATACCAAAAATGGAAAAATAGAAACAAAGACAGCTCGCAGCTCTAGTTCTTCCGCAGGATTATTCAGACCAGCTGTAAATGTATCCGATTTATACTCAAACGCAACGGATTTAAAACTAAATTCTGAAACACAGACGGCCGATACCGTTCCAAGAAAAACATTTATTCGCAAACTACTTAGTTGGATATAATGTCAAATTAATTTGCCTGATATAGAGAAGCTACTTCGTTAGGTTTCGATAAGAATTAATGAACTTCATTATCTTTTGATCCTCTAAGGAATCTGCAACGATATTGGCCCCTGAAAGATCGCTGATTCTACAGTATTTGTTCTTAACAGCAATACAGGCAATGCCTGCGCTTTTAGCTGCTGATATGCCAGACGGGGAGTCTTCTATTACAATACAATTAGTACGATCACAACCTAGCAACGTTGCGCACTTTACATAAACCTCTGGGTCTGGTTTGTGATTTATTACGTCTTCTTTGGAAACAATAACTTTGAAAATGCTTTCTAACCCCATTTTCTTTAATAGAGCATCGACATTTTGCCGGCTATTGCTAGTACCAATTGCCATATCAATTCCAATTTTATTGATATTTTCTATAAGCTTGGCTGCGCCAGACATTGGCTCTGGAAGTCTTTTTTGCTGTTTCTTAAGCTCAGAAAGTGACTCTGAAAAGCTTTTATAATTTATGCGTACTTTATAGTCTCTATTTATTGCCTCTATTTGGTCCTGGAGATTCCTGCCAATATACTTAAATAATTTTTCATCAGTTATTTTTATACCGTAGTTAGAGAGGATAGTATTATTTTGTCGCCAATTATAGCCTACGCTATCGACGATAACTCCGTCCATATCAAAAATTACGGCAATTTTGTGTTTCATTATACTTTCAATACCTTATAAATATTCATTTTATGTTTTCATTACTAAACTCAATGGACCGTAAGACATTAATAACCCCGGATGTTGTCAAAATACTTCTTTTTAACGATTTTATAGGCTTCTCTAAATGACATTCCGTCATTTACTAAATCGTACACTTTATTAGTCACAAATAAGTCATCTGTCATGGCTGATCTTAGACGGTCTTCATTAAACTGCAAGTTCGCTACTAGCTCGCTAAGTAAAATAATTGTCTGCTTGCATAAGTTTATAGCATCTATAAATGATTTCTTGGTAAGTTGTAGATCACGCTGATAACCAGTGCCAAAGCCAAGAATAATATCCTGAATTTGTAGTTGAAGGGTGTGGTAAAGCTTAGAGTTACCACGCATTATTTCAAACACATCATAGTTTCGTTTTTGGGGCATTATAGAAGACCCAGTTGTGTATTGGCTTGGCAGACTCACAAAACCAAATTCACTAGTAGTAAAAAGAAGCATATCATTGGCAAATTTTCCGGCTAAAACCATAGCAGGTGACAAGCTCTGAAGAACAACATTCTCGAATAAACCTCTAGAAATTCCGCAGTAAATAGGGTTTTCCTGAGTTTTCTCAAAGCCCAGTTCATTAGTGGTTAAGTCTCTTTGATTAGCAAAATTAGTTATGCCAAAACCCGATGCTGAACCTAGTGGATTTTGATTAATGTAATCAAGTGTGGATGGTAAATAATTCGCAACATCTGAAAAACCGTCTTTATAGGCACCCAGCCAAGTAGCTATCGTTGTAGGCATTGCTTTTTGCATGTGTGTATAGCCAGGCATTGGTTCTTTTCCAAACTGTTTTATGGCTACTTCATAGGCTTTTACTAACTGTTTTATATCTTTCTCTATTTCTAATAAGATTTTTTTGCTAAACAGCCTAATCATCACCAGCGACTGATCGTTTCTGCTTCTGCCTGTATGTATTTTTTTACCAGCCTCGCCACACTCATCTGTTAAATATTGCTCGATAGCGGTATGTCCATCTTCTTGGCTTTTATCTATCTTGAAGCTACCTTCTTGTACCAAAACAGTAAGCTTCTCTAGGGCGATGTTCAAATGTTCAAACTCTTCTTTGGTCAAAATCTTCTGAGCTAATAGCATTTTAGAATGTGCCTTTGATGCTTCAATATCAAATTCAAGCAACTGCAAGTCTGTAATATAGTCACTACCAACGGTGTAATCTTCTACCAGCGGATGCAGGCCGTTATCATCTGCTTGCCATACCTTCTTAGCCAATTAATTGCTCCTTTTTTAGTTAACTCTTAACTTGATTATACCAAGGTAATTCTTCTGGTGTTGCGGTTTGCAAATAATCTTTGCAATCTTTGCAAAAAACAGATTCCGGATTTGTCTTATAGTCTGCATACCTGCTAGCTTGATGCTCGGGGTCAATATTTCTAACGCTCATGATACAAAAAGGACTAAAGCAATGATTCGAGGGATCTCCGCCTGCTAGTTCATTTGAATCTGCAAAATAATTCGGCATATATTGCTGAACTAAACCCATTGCATGGCCTAGTTCGTGAATGATAGGCTGATATATTTTTGTTGGCATATATCCAGCAAAACCTACAATCGCAAAATTTCCCAAATTGATAGCCGAGAAACCGTGAGTAGATAATTTTTCTGGTATGCCAATTAAATGTATACCGTTCAAATTATTTTCATTTTTATTAAACATTTGGAGTAATTCAACCTGTTGGGTAACATCACTGTTGACTAAATTATTAATCAATAGATTTTTATAGCTATCACACAAAGGCCTTATGGCGATACCGCCAATTGCTGGGCAAAGTTTTGCAAAATATTCCGCAGACTTAGTAGCTTCTTGGGCAATATCTTGGTCT
>WBZP01000493.1_pt1 | contig 35884 bp, 33 predicted proteins | sample 5204301 | NCBI WGS metagenome assembly WBZP01 (sample SAMN12412401, study PRJNA552823) | activated sludge metagenome | isolation source: activated sludge from nitrification reactor of wastewater treatment plant... | place: USA: Pennsylvania | collected 2017 | reverse complement strand
GAAAACGTTGATGGCTATGAGCGCTCGTCGCTGCTCACCTATGCGCCGCAGCTCCGGCGGCCGCTGGTGCTCATCCATGGGACAGCCGATGACAACGTGCTGTTTTTTCACAGCCTCAAGCTGTCGCAGGCCCTGTTCCGCGCCGGAAAGCCGCACGAGTTGGTTCCGCTGCCGGGGCTGACGCATATGGTGCCTGATCCAGTCGTCACCGAGCGACTTTGGGGTCGCATCGTTGGGGCGTTTGCCGCCGTGCTGCATCCGGAACTGGCTCACCTTGCGGTCAAGCCCGGTGCAGGTGCGCCTCCTTCGCCGGAGCCTATCCAGCCGGCTCCGGCGGACAGCGCCCCGAAGAAACCTCTCCCTCGACGGTAAAATCCACTCGTAACCGCTCTTTGCCGACTGTGATCTGCGTCTGCTGAGGCGGCAGCCCCGGCACCGTAATCCGCACCGTGTACTGTCCTGGTCCAGGCAAGAAGCGGTCATAGTGGCCATCGCGACAGCGGCTCCGCCAGTGTTCCTGTTCGCCAAGGGACTGTTCGACGATTTGGACCTCGGCGACAACCGGACGTCCTTTGGCATCCCGAACCACCCCATACACCGATGGTCCATCCAGGTAGCGATCGAGCAACCGGGTCCAAATTGGACGCATCGCCATCAACACCTGGTGCCGCGCCTCACCTTGGATTGGATCTCGCCGTGCGCCCTCCACGAGCAGAGCCAGCGTCCCAAACTGCGCCCGCAGGTAGTCCTGATCGGTGCCATCGACAGGATAGATATTGCGACGGACCGTAATGTCTTTGCCCTGTGGATGCCGAGGCAGACCAGCAACCAACTCCTCGGCAACCAGCCATGCTTCATTGGGCGTCGGACTGCTAACGTTGTCGATGGTATACGGGGCAAGCACGGTGACGTTGCCGGTATGAAACGAGAGCGCTGCCGCGAAGTGCTCGCTCTCGGCGAGCCGCATCATCGCCTGCGTCTCCGGCTCCGAGCCAGCCGCCGGACCCCGAAAGTAGGCGCTGTCGGGAAGCGGGGAGCTGCCCTTGTCAGCGAGAAATCCCCAACGAAACGGATAGTTGCGGTTGAGATCGACGCCATCTCCCCGATCGGGCTTGCCGTTGCCGTTGTTGTCCCGGCCATTTTTGCGTCCGGTGCGAAGATAACCGTGTAGCGAGGCCCAGACACCGTCGGGATTCACGACCGGCACACACCAGACCACCAGCTCTTTGAGCCAGCGCTTCACCTGGCGATCAAGGACCGGATCAGGCCGCAGCGTAGTCGTCTTTTGGTCCCCGGAGCGCAGGAGCAACACCTCCGCCGCATCGAGCGCCAGGTCGATCGAGAACGTCTCCACACCGTGGTGCGCGCCATTTAATAGAATTGCAGGCCGCCCGTCATGGCGACGCAGGTTGCGACCCATCGCCAGCGCCCATAGCGGCCGCCCCTCATGCGAGCGACCGAGTGACACCACGCGGGTCAGTTTGGGATAACGCGAGTGCAGATCCGTCAGGGTCTTGTGCACCCACGCCTCGCTATAACGAACCGGTTCTTCCACTTCATTCGTCGTCGGAAGTGGCACCGGTCCCATCGGCGAAGTCTCGGCACCCGCCGCAACCCCAACCCCCGCAACGCCCCCCAGCGTGATCAGCAGCAAACACGAGCGCATGAAACGTGATTGAGATCTCAAAAAAGAGTAAGCGTTCAATCTCTCCGAGTCTCGGGCCGTAGCCTGCGTAGCGTCAAGTGCGCGCTTCATCCGGGCGGACCAAGTCTGATATCGTGTCGAGCTATGAGGAATGGTGCAGGGCAATCTCCGCCGTCAGGAACGGGCATGGGCGAACACTCCGGGCTGTTCGGCACTGGTGAGCCACAGTTGGGCGGATGGATCGCCGCCTTTGGACGAATGTCCGACGCACACCCTGACATGGCACGCATCCTTCGGGTCATCGAGCGACTGCAAGACCGCCCGTTCCGGGCCCATATCGTCATCCATGGCGAGCCGGGGACGGGAAAGGAAGGACTGGCACGACTGCTCCATCGGTTGATGCATCCCAGCGGCGCGCCACAGGTCCGTGCTCACCTTGCAGGCTGTACTTCCGAGGAAATGCTCAAACAGTTTTTTGGTCCGGACACCTATAAGAGCGGTGATGGTGAAGTCTGTAGTCGTTTGGAGGACGGACTGTTATCGAAAGCGGAAGGAGGCTCGCTGCTGCTTGATGAGCTGCTGGTGATGCCTCTCGATGTGCAGCGCAACCTCCACGAACACCTGAGCAGCCATCGCTTGGGCAGCGGCTCCGGAGTTGCGCTGATTGGATTGACCGATGGAAACCTGCCGCAGGCCGTCGCAAATGGACAGTTTCGTCACGACCTGGCCTATCGCCTGCTGCGGATCGTCCTACACGTCCCACCGCTACGAGAACGGCCGCAAGATATCGCCCAGTCGACGCTGTGGATCTGCAACCGCATCCTTCGCAACCACGGCGATGAGCGCCCTGCTGAGCTGGCCGAGAGCGAACCCTCCGACCCGCCGAGTGAGGCCTTTTTCGTCGAAGAAGAAGTCATGGCAACGCTGCGACGTCACAACTGGCCGGGCAACTTTCGCGAGCTAGAAGCCGTCCTGGAGCGCGCCGTCATGCTCTACAGCGATCGACAGCGGCTGCGTCGTGCGGACGTCGAAGCCGCACTTGGCGATGGATGGCCGACTGTGAGCTTCCCCGGCTCGTAACCGCCCCACCAGACCAATTTCTTCCCAACTTCGTTCTGGGCTGGGAATAGCAAGCCGCCCTTGTATGTTCTTGCTTCAGTAACTAGCTTCACGAGCGATGTCTCCCACGCCCTGCGCGTAGACCGCTTCCCATGTTTTGGAGGACCGTAGCGTTATGAATGGTAAGCACACTTCCTTCCGCTTGTTCCGCAGCCTCGCTCTCTTCACCACCGGGGCACTCATCACCGTCGCCTGCACCAAGGTCAAGGTGAGCTGGGACCAGCAAGCTTCAGCCGCCGCCCCGGGAGTCAGCCCAGCCCCTGCGGTGGTTGCCCCTGCGGTCCCCGGTGCCGCGCAGCCCAGCCTCCCGCCGCCAACACCCAATCAGATCGCCGATGCTCGCGGCTTGTCGCGCACCTTTTCGCAGGTCGCCGAGCAAGTCTCGCCAAGCGTCGTCTCGATTCGGGTCGCCAAGAAGCAAAAGATCAAGATGATGCGTCGGGGCAACCCGTTTGGTCGGGATCTGCCGTTCCACTTCGGTCCATTCGGCAGCCCATTTGGGATGCCGGACGACGAGGAAGACGATGGCAGCGGTGGTGGTGAAGAGCGACAGGGCCCAGTCCAGCGCGGTGCTGGCTCAGGCGTCGTCATCGACCAGAAGGGCTACATCCTGACCAACAACCATGTCGTCGGTGACGCCGATGACATCAAAGTGCAGTTCATCGACGGCAAAGAGCTACCGGCCAAAATTGTCGGCACCGACTCCAAGTCCGACTTGGCGGTGATTCGCGTCGAAAGCAAGGACTACGCACTCAAGGCAGCCAAGCTCGGTGACTCTGAAAAGCTTCTCGTCGGTGAATGGGTGATGGCCATCGGTAACCCGTTTGGCCTTGATCACACCGTCACCGTTGGGGTCATCAGCGCCAAGGGTCGCTCTGGAATCGGTGAAAACCGCAGCAATTATCAGGACTTTCTCCAGACCGATGCATCGATAAACCCCGGCAATTCCGGTGGTCCGCTGGTCAACTTGGCGGGCGAGGTCATTGGCATCAACACCGCGATCCTCGGGCCGGGCGGCAACATTGGCATCGGCTTCGCGGTTCCCTCAGACATGGCCAAGCCGATCGTGAGCGAGCTGTTGACGAGCGGCAAGGTCCATCGCCCCTACCTTGGAATCTCAATGCAGCCGTATGAGCCGGATCTGGCCAAAGCGATGGGCGGTCCAGAAAAGGGTGCGCTCGTGCAAGGCCTGACCGGTGGTGGCCCGGCTGAAAAGGCTGGCATTCGCCGAGGCGACATCATCACCAAGGTCGACGGCAAGCCCATCATCAACAGTCGTGATGTGCAGCGCCAAGTGCTGACCCACCGCGTCGGTGATTCGGTGTCCCTGGAGGTCTGGCGCGACGGCAAGCTGCTCACCCTGTCGAGCAAAACCGGTGAACTACCATCCGAGGATTCGGCCCCCACCGCCAGCGCGCCCGATGATGCCTCGGCTGCCCGAGCCAAGTTGGGGCTGTCGATGCAGAGCCTGACCCCACAGCTTGCGGAGCGACTCGGGCTAAAGAACGGCCAAGGAGTCGTCGTAAGCGGCATCAAGCCAGGCAGCCCAGCATCGGAAGCTGGCCTACAGCGCGGCGATGTGATTGCCGAGGTCGATCGGCATCCGGTAAAGACCATTGACGAAGCCAACAAGCTGCTCGGTGCGCCCCGCCCCGGTGGTCACGTTCTGCTCATCCAGCGCGGCGACAGCAGCGTCTACATCCTGATCCGCCCGAGCACTCCGTAACGGAAATTACACCCAGGGGAGGAATCTTTTTCGCTCGACCTCCCCGGTGTTCATTCGCATCCTGCCGGCTCTTTTCCCACCTCTAGCTCGTCCGTCCGAGCGTCTGTGAAATCCCTGAAAGCCAGTGGCTTGACAACCACGCCCGAAGATTCGTAAGGTCGGCGAAAATTCCGTCAGACGAGAGTCCGTACTGTCATAGGAATGACTCCTATCGGCGGTGGGTGCTGTCCTGTTGTCTGATGCCACTGAGGTGCTGATCGATGTCCGACGCCTGGCTCGCTCTGCTGGTGTTCCTGGCTCTGTCTGTGATCGTTCCGCTCAGCATGGTGGGAGCAGGATGGCTCCTCCAAGTCCGCGCGCGCAAGCAATCCCCCCTCAAGCACCAGACCTACGAGTGCGGAGAGGATCAAGCGGGCCCGACGTGGATTCAGTTTCACCCGCGCTACTACATCCTGGCGCTGTTCTTTGTGCTGTTTGACGTCGAAGCAGCGTTCATGTTGCCGTGGGGCGTCTCGGTGCGCGAGCAAGGGGTGGTCGAGATGGCAGTGTTCGTGCTGATTCTGCTGCTCGGCTGGGGCTACGCGGTACGAAAGGGCACGCTGCGATGGCACTAGAAGACAATCGATCGTTTACGCATCCGCTGTATGACTTCATGCTGTCGGTTCCGGGACTTTCGGTGGCAACCGCTCCGATCGATCAACTGCTGACCTGGGGACTCACCAACTCGCTGTGGATCTTCCCAATGGCGACGAGCTGCTGCGGCATCGAGTTCATGGCCACGGCGGCGAGCCGGGTCGACATCGATCGCATGGGCAGCATCGTGCGTGGGACACCGCGCCAAGCCGACGTGATGGTTGTGGCCGGCACGATCACGGTGAAGATGGCTCCGCGAGTCAAAAAACTGTGGGATCTAATGCCGGAACCCAAGTGGTGTCTGGCGATGGGCTCCTGTGCGATCTCGGGAGACTTTTATCGCGACCTATATCCGACGGTGCCGGGAATCGATACGTTCATGCCGGTCGATGTCTATGTACCGGGCTGTCCGCCCAATCCCGAAGCCCTGATGGCCGGGATGCTGCGCCTGCAAGAAAAAGTGCGGCTCCAGCGTGAAGGCAAGTGGGCCCCGAAAGAGACGCGGCCCGAAACGGCCAAGATGATCATGCCAGCGCTGCGACGGATAAATGATCCGGCGCGAGATCCCAAGCTCGATGATGCGCAGACACAGAGCGCGATGAAAGTGGCGGGCTCCGAGGCACTCGAAGAACAGCCTACCCAAGCGCGTCAAGGAGTGCGAGCAGAGCCGATCGCGAAGGTGGACGGAGATCTCGAAGAGCTGCTGCGAGCGCACGGCGTGACGGAGATCCCAAAGGATGCACCGCCGCTGGTTCCGGTCGAGCGGCATCGTGAGCTGGCCCGGGCACTCAAAGACAGAGGATTCCGACAGCTTGTCACGGTCGTTGCCTCGCACTATCTGGCGAAAAAGGACAAGGCCGAGGTGGTCACCGAGCCCGAGTATTACGAAGTTGCGTACGCGCTGCGCACTCCCGGTCGCGGCTCGCAGGTGGTGATGTGGAGGGTGCGGTTCACGGCGCTGGACGGAATCGATTCACTGTACGGCGTGTTTGCGGGGGCCGATTGGCAGGAACGCGAGCAGTTTGACCTCATCGGGGTGCGCTTTGCGGGACATCCCGATCTGCGCCGGATCTTGCTGCCCCACGACTACTCTACTTTCCCATTGCGCCGCGATCACGCATCCGACGCGCCCTGCGCACCGTGGAGATAAGCCGATGAGCATGCCGATGACCGAGGCAACAGCAAAACGGCGGAATCCGCACTTCCGGCTCGATCTGTACGAACCAGAGGCAGACCTAATGGTCTTAAACTTTGGACCGCAGCACCCGTCGACCCACGGCGTGTTTCGGATGCAGCTCTATCTGGATGGTGAAAAGATCGTCAAAGCGGTGCCGGATCTCGGCTACCTGCATCGCGGCGTCGAAAAGCTGTGCGAGCGACTGACCTACGTGCAGATCACACCCATTGTCGACAAGAACGACTACGTATCGCCGATGCACAACGAGCAGGCGATCAACATGGCGTTCGAGAAGCTGATGGGAATCGAGGTTCCTCGTCGCGCACGCTATCTGCGAACGATCTTTGCAGAGCTTCAGCGGATCGCGTCACACCTTCTGTGGCTTGGAACCTTTGCGCTGGATCTCGGGGGTGCGATTGGGGGTGGGGCTTCGGTGTTTTTGCACTGCTTCCGCGAGCGAGAGCTGATCCTCGATCTGTTCGAGGAAGTGACCGGCGCCCGCTTTCACTACAACACCCATACCATCGGTGGAAACCGCCACGACATCACGCCGGGCTGGGCAGACAGCGTCAAGAAAGTACTGTCTGTCATCGAGTCGCGGATTCCCGAATACGAAAGTATGACGCTTTCCAATGGCATCTTTTTCGAGCGCACCCAGGGAGTCGGTGTCCTCGATGGAGAGCTGGCCTTGGAGCTGGGAATCACCGGCCCGATCTTGCGCGCCAGCGGAGTCGATCACGATCTGCGCCGTGATGCTCCCTATCACGCGTATGACGAGATCGAAGTCAAAGTTGCGTCCCAACCGGGAGGCGATTGCTGGTCGCGCTCGGTCGTCCGTCTCGCTGAAATTCGCGAAAGCATCCGCATTGTCCGGGCGCTCATCGATTCCGTTCCAGAGGGTCCGCTCTGCGGTTATAAGCCGATCAAGCTCGTCGGTCAGGTCAAAATCCCATCCGGTCAAATCTACTCCGCGATGGAGTCTTCTCGTGGTGAACTTGGCACCTACGTCATCGCGGGTGGAGGCGAAGGCAACGTCAGTCCGTATCGACTAAAGATTCGACCGCCCAGCTTTCACGCGCTCTCAGCGCTGCCATATCTGCTACCGGGTCACATGGTTGCCGATGCGGTGGTCATCCTCGGCTCGCTGGATCCAATTATGGGAGAGGTGGACCGATGAACGGACTCCTCCATGGCCTTCTGTATGGACTGCCGATCATCACGGTGGTGCTGACGGCGACAGCGCTTGGTCTGTGGTTTGAACGTAAGTTTGCGGCACGCATCCAGAGTCGCAAGGGACCGACAATGGTAGGTCCAGCAGGAATCCTGCAACCGCTCGCCGATGTCCTCAAGATGCTGCAAAAGGAACAGATCGCTCCGGCTGCTGCGGACCGATTCCTGTTCGAGCTGGCCCCGATTCTGTGTGGTGCCTGTGCGGTCGCAACAGCAGCGGTGGTTCCATTTTCACCGACGGTGATCGCCGCAGACATCGATGTCGGGGTGCTGTATGTGTTGGCGGTCAATGCGCTGATCCTGATTCCAGTGTGGATGGGCGGCTGGGCGAGCAACAACAAGTTCGCGCTGATTGGTGCGATGCGAGCGGTGGCGCAGTCTGTCTCGTACTCTGTTCCGATGGTGCTGTCGGCGCTGGTGCCGGTGATCTTGGCCGGTTCGATGAGCCTATCGGACATCGTGCGTTACCAGTCCGAGCATCACTGGTTTGCGCTGTGGCCAACGATTCCGGGTCTGCCCGCGTTTGTGCTGTTTTTCCTGTCGTCACTGGCGGAAGCAAACCGAATTCCCTTTGACATTCCTGAAGCCGAAAGCGAGCTGATCGCAGGAATCACCACCGAGTACACCGGCATGAAGTTCGGTCTGTTTTACATGGCCGAGTACATCCACACGCTGATCGCATCAGCGGTCGCGTCGGTGCTGTTTCTCGGTGGTTGGGATGGACCGCTGTATCCGGGGCTGCACTGGATGGTGATAAAAACACTCCTTTTGTTTGCCTCTATTTACTGGGTCAGGTGGTCCCTGCTGCGCTTCCGCACCGATCAGCTCATGATGCTGTGCTGGAAGTGGCTGGTGCCCGCAAGCCTGCTACTGGTGATGGCAGCCGCGCTGTATGTCAAAGCAGGAGGAATGTAATGGGCTACTTCCTCGACTCCGTTCGCGCACTTGGCACGACGCTGCGCAACTTTTTGCGACCTCCGGTCACCATTGAATATCCTCAGGTGATCCGCCCGCGACCCGAGCGACATCGCGTCAGCTTTGCGCTGCTGATTGACGAAACCGGGGACGAAGCGTGCATCGGCTGTCTGGCCTGCGAACGCATCTGTCCGTCCCAAGTCATCGCGATCAAGCAAGCTCCAAAGCGCGAATCGAAAGTGACCGGCAAAAAGCGCGGCTATGCAGAAGACTTCACGCTCGATCTGGAAGCGTGCATCTTCTGCGAGCTGTGTGTGCAGGTCTGTCCGACCGACGCAATCGTGATGTGTCGCGCTCCTGAAGTACCGGGATTCTGTCGCGAGGACTTGGTCCTGACGATGGACAAGCTGTACGAAAATCAAAAGTCCAAAGCGCTGTCCTGGGGAACCGCAGCCAAACTGCTGGAGATGCAAGACCCGGCGCGGGGCAAACCAAAGCCGGCTGATGCGGGCGATGACAAATCGGCGGAAGCGGGCGCGGAAAAACCCAAGGCCAAAGGACTCAAGGTCAAAGCCGCGAAGACCATCGCAGAACCCGCAAAGGAATCTGTAATGGAGTCCGCGAAGGAATCACCGAAGGAGTCCGCGAAGGAGTCCGCGAAGGAGTCTGCTTCGATGGAGGTTCCCCCAACGGACGCCAAGCCTGCAATGGCTGCCGAAGCAGCAGCCAAAGAGCCGGCTCCGGTCTCGCAGGCACCCGCCGCAGATACAAAGGAGATCCCGTGATCGAGCAAGTTGGCTTTGGGCTCGTCGCTGGCTGCATCGTGCTGGCGGCACTCCTGGTTGCACGAGCACGGAGCGCCATTCACGGCGTTCTATGGCTCGGTGTGGTACTCGCAGCAACCGCAGTGCTGTACGTCATGCTCCAGGCACCGTTTATGGCCGGGATCCAGCTCCTACTGTACGTCGGTGGAGTGATGACGCTGATGATCCTCGGAGTGATGCTGACCCGACACAACAAGCACGAAGATGCGCTGGAACGGAAGCGACCTTGGCTTGCCGGAGTTCTGTCCCTTTCGATGCTAGGAATGCTCATCACGGCGATTCAAAAGACTCCCGAGATTCCGGCATCCGAGACGACATCAGCAACGATAAAAGATATCAGCCGATCACTCCTTGCGGAGCATGCGCTGTCCTTTGAAGTGCTGTCTCTGCTGCTGCTCGCGACCATGATCGGTGCCATCGTACTGCTCCATCGCGATCGGCCTTCTCGGCTTACGGAGGAGTCGCCATGACGCTCGGTCTGTGCCTGATCCTGTCGGCAGCGCTGTTCTGCATTGGCCTGTATGGTCTGCTGACCCATCGCAACGCCATCGGACTTCTGTTGTCACTGGAACTGATGGCCAACGCCACCAACATCAACCTGATCGCGTTTTCCCGATTTCGCGGTGATCACATCGGTCAGGTCTTCGCTCTCTTTTCGATCGCACTTACCGTTGCCGAAGTGGTGGTCGGTCTGGCGATTGTCATCTTGCTGCACCGCGCCTATCGCGACGCTCGCGTGGGACGTGCCAGCGAGTTCAAGAACTAGGAGGAGACAAAGAGATGCCAAGTTCCTCCTTTTCACTCGCTCTACTCGCCTTACTGGGTCCAGGTGCGGTGGCGCTGCTGCTGGCAATTGTAACCCCGCTGCGCAATCGGATCAGTGCGATTGTGCTGTCGATTGCGGCGGCTCTGTCGGCGCTCGGTGCGGCGATTGTGCTCGTCAAAGGACAGCTCCAGCCGGTTCCGCCCCAGCTTGTGACGATCCCGTGGCTGCTGCAAGACGGAATTCCGTTTGCCGAGATCGGACTGCGCATCGACGGAATCTCGACCTCGATGCTGCTGGTGGTGACGTTTGTGGCCTCCTGTGTGCAGATCTTTTCCGTCGGCTATATGCACGATGAAAGCAAACCAGCGCAGGGTCGCTACTTTACCTATCACTCGCTGTTCTTGACGGCGATGAACATCTTGGTGCTCGCCCCGAACCTACTGCAATTGTTCCTCGGTTGGGAGCTGGTGGGCGTGACGAGCTATCTGCTCATCGGCTACTACTTCAAAAAGCCAAGTGCCGCCAAGGCCGCAGTGAAGGCCTTCTGGGTCACCAAGTTTGCGGACATGGGACTCCTGATCGGCCTGCTTGTACTACGCAGCAAAGTCGGGAGTTTTGACTGGGATGCCGCGATCACTCCCGCTGCTGCCAATGTCGTGACACTGCTGCTTTTCATCGCGGTGATGGGAAAGTCGGCGCAGTTTCCGCTTCACATCTGGCTGCCCGATGCGATGGAAGGTCCGACTCCGGTGTCCGCACTCCTTCATGCCGCGACCATGGTGGCAGCGGGAGTCTTTCTGATCGTGCGCGGCTGGCCGCTGTTTGCGGTGGCTGAATCGACGCGGGCCTTTATGCTCGGATTGGGAAGCGTGACGGCCTTGATCGCAGCGACGATGGCACTGTTTCAGACAGACATCAAAAAGGTGCTCGCGTACTCGACCTGTTCGCAGCTTGGTTACATGATCGCGGCGCTTGGAGCAGGCTCTCTGCTCGGTGGGTTCTTTCACCTGACGACCCATGCGTTCTTCAAAGCGCTGTTGTTCCTGGGCGCGGGCAGCGTGATTCATGCGGTGCACTCAAACGACATCCGGGACATGGGAGGACTGGCCCGCAAAATGCCACTGACCACGCTCACCTTTGTGATTGGCGCGCTCTCGCTGGCGGGGCTGCCGGGACTGGCCGGATTCTTTAGCAAGGATCTGATCCTGGAAGCCGTCGGTGAGCATGGGGTTTCGCTGCCGCTCCTGTTGCTGCTGTTTTCGGCATTCCTCACCGCGCTGTATATGGGCCGACTCCTACTGCGGGTGTTCTTCGGTGAGTCGTCCGACAAGGCCAGTCATGCTCATGAGAGTGGCGGATTCCTACTCCTGCCGCTGGTGATGCTGGCCGTTCCCGCGCTGGCGACCGGCTACTTCGGCGGCATGTTCGGTCAGCTCTACGGAACCGCCTATCACTTTCACTTGGGAACGACTGGAGTGATCGCTGCGGGACTGGGACTGCTCGGGCTCGGACTTGCGTTTGTGCTGTATCGAAAGAGTGCAGAACATCCGGCGCTGCTTCAGCCCATTGCACGGCTCATCGAGTTTGGTCCGATGGACAGACTGTACGAGGGAGGCTTTCACCGGATCGCCCTGCCCTTCGCAGCGCTCATCGGCTGGATGGATCGCTACCTTGTGGATGGCGTCATGAACTTGACGGGCCTTGCGTTCGTAGTCTCCGGCCAAAAGATCCGCCGCCTCCAGACCGGCGTTGCCACAGACTACGTGCTGGCGACGGTGTGCGGAGTGCTGGCGCTTGTCCTATACGGGGTGCTGCGATGACCGAGCACATTCTTTCGCTGATTGTGGCAGCCCCGTTTGTGGCCGCGCTGATCTTGCTGTTTCTGCCTCCCAAACAGTACGCGCTGATTCGTCTCACGTCCGCGCTCGGTGCGCTGGTGTCGCTGCTGGGTAGCTTCTACGTGGCCTTCCTGTACAACAGCCAAGCCGGAGGGCTTCAGCTTGCCGAGGTCTATCCACTGGTTCCTTCGCTCGGCATCGAGCTCCGACTCGCTGTCGATGGCTGGGGCGTCTCCTTACTCATCCTGACCGGCGTGATCATCTTCGCAGGCGTTCTGGCTAGCTTCAGCCTGACCGATCGCTGCAAAGAGTTTTTCGTCCTGCTCCTCGTCCTTGTGGCGGGCGTCTTCGGGGTGTTCGTCTCGCAGGATCTGTTCGTGTTCTTCCTGTTCTACGAAATCGCAGTCCTCCCGATGTATCTGCTCATCGGTATTTGGGGCTCCAGCCACAAAGTCACCGAGGCCGGTCCGCTGCGCTTTGTGTGGAAGTGGTTCGACATCGGCGGTCGCGAATACGCGGCGATGAAGCTGACCCTGATGCTTCTTGTGGGCTCTGCGTTCATCTTGGTCGGACTCCTGGCGATGTACTTTTCGGCGGGAGCGGGCACTTTCGATATGGCGGTGCTCGCCAAAGCACACTATCCGCGAGGCTTGCAACTGTGGGCGTTTGTGCTGTTCTGGATGGGCTTTGGGAGTCTCGCGGGTGTGTTTCCGTTCCACACTTGGTCGCCGGATGGTCACGCCTCTGCACCGACCGCTGTGTCGATGCTGCACGCCGGGGTGTTGATGAAGCTCGGCGCATTCGGAGTGATGCGAATCGGAATGATGATGCTCCCCGATGGAGCACGCTTCTGGGCTCCGATTGTTGGAGCGGTTGCGGTCGTCAACGTCGTCTACGGTGCCATGTCGGCGCTGTCTCAAAAAGACCTCAAGTACATCGTCGCTTACTCGTCCGTGAGTCACATGGGAGTGGTCATGCTCGGCGCGGCCACCCTCACCCAGAGCGGCTGGAACGGTGCCATCTACCAAATGTTCGCGCACGGCATCATGACCGGCCTGTTCTTCGCGCTGGTCGGTCACATCTACGAGCGAGCCCACTGCCGCGAAGTAGCCAAGATGGGTGGATTTGCCACGGTCATGCCCGGAGTCGCTGCGTTTTTCACACTCGCTGGTTTGTCCTCGCTGGGACTACCGGGAACGGCTGGCTTTGTGGCCGAATTCCTGGTCTTTGCCGGAGCCTGGCAGAGTCCGCAAGCTTGGTGGTCGATCTGTGGCGTTCTTGGCGCGTTTGTCACCGCCGTCTATGTGCTGCGGGTATCGCGGGCGGTGTTCTTCGGTGATGGACCCAGTCCAAACTTCCATGATCTGCGTGATGTTCGTCGCGTCGAATGGGCACCGCTGTGGATCTTGGGCGGCACCCTCCTTCTGTGCGGAATCTGGCCGCGTCTGCTCCTAGACTTTATCGATCCTGCGACGAGTAGTTACCTTCGCATGGTGGTCGCCGTAGCTGGAGGTCAGCCATGAGCTTCGAGATGCTCCAGCCCATCGCGGTCGAGTTATTCGTCTGCGCCAGCGCCCTTTTGCTACTCCTCATCGACATGTATGTTCCACAGGGGGCCAGAAAGTATCTGTCCTCGCTGACCGCGTTGTTCCTGGTGGCTGCGCTGTACCTCACCACTCGGTTTGATGGCAGCGGTTCGATTGGGACGGTCTACGTGGGTAGCGCGTTTACGCAGCTCTGTAAGCGACTTCTGCTCGGGACGACTCTGCTTGCCGTGCTCGGAGGCAAAGACTTCATCGCGAAGATCGCCGCCCGTCGCCAAGGTGAGTATCACTTCCTGATCCTGCTGTGTCTGTGTGGAATGATGCTGCTTCCCGGAGCCCGCGATCTGATCCTGCTCGTGGTCTGTTTCGAGCTGATGGGAATTCCGCTCTACGTGCTCGCTTCGTTTGTTCGCGATGAGGCGACTCCCGAAGGTCGTCTGGCTGCAACCCGTCATGCTGCGGAAGCCGGACTAAAGCTCTATCTGGTGGGTGCCGCTTCGACCACGATTACGATGTTCGGCGTTTCACTTCTGGTGGGAGGTGCGGGCAGTACGCGTCTGGATGCGCTGCTCCTCGCACCACTGACACCTCTGCACGTGATGGGAATGCTGCTCGTGCTCGGTGGCATGGGATTTAAGATCGGCGCGGTGCCCTTCCACATGTGGGTGCCCGATACCTATCAAGGCGCACCGACGCCCGTGGTCGCGTTCCTATCGGTCGCTCCCAAAGCCGCAGGAATGGCGACGCTCGCCGTGTTATCCGCCAAAGCCGTTCCGACGGAGGTATGGCAGCCAGCCATCGTAGTGCTTGCGGTTGTGAGCATGACAGTCGGCAATCTGATGGCGTTGCCGCAGCGGAATGTGAAGCGGCTCCTAGGTTACTCCGGAGTCGCGCAGATCGGCTACATGCTGGCGGCGCTGAGCATCGGGACTCCTTACTCACTGGGCATGCTGCTGTTTTATCTGTGTGGCTACGCGATCACAAACCTGGGTGTCTTCCTGGTTGTACATGCGGTGGCTGATGGGGAGGGAGACGATTCTCTCGACGGACTCGCGGGACTTGCGCGCCGTTCACCTTGGTTGGGAATGGCGCTACTCATGTTCCTGTTGTCGCTGGCCGGAATTCCTTTTGTGATCGGGTTCTGGTCCAAGCTGTACGTCTTTATGGCGGCCTATCAAGCGGGGCTCGGATGGTTGGTGGTCGTCGGTGCGGTGCTCGCGGTGGTGGGTTTGTTCTACTACCTGCAAGTCGCTCGTGCGGCCTACATGGTGATGCCAACCAAGCCGCAGCCAGTACAGGTTGAGCCCTGGTTAGCCGTCACCATCATGATCTGTCTGGTGCTGGTGGCAGGACTCGGGGCTTATCCCGGTCCACTGGTCGAGGTCTGTCAGCAAGCAGCAGATGCGCTGCTGGTCACCCGCTAGTTTCCTTTACGGAATCCACGGTTTTAACACCGCTTCGTTTTGTCGCCACGCAGCAATCGCCGCACGACGATTTGCGGTCTCTTGCACAAGGTGATTCCGCAACGCCTTCCCGAACTCAGGATGCGCAAACGCATGGGCGCTGTAGGTCTCGGTGGGCTCGAAGCCTCGTGAGATTTTGTGTTCTCCGCCAGCGCCACCCTCGAACACAGACGTACCCCGAGCAATGCACTCTGCAATGCTGTGATACAGACAAACGTTGAAATGTAGAAACGGAAATTCCGCCAAACAGCCCCAGTAGCGACCAAACAGCCGCCCTGCGCCCGCCACGTTAAACGCCCCCGCTACAACCTGTCCGTCCTTCTTCGCGAGTACCAGCTCGAGTGGCTGTGGCATCGTCGCAAAGAGCTGCGAATAGAACTCCTGATTGAGCCAACGCCGACCCCAGACCAGCTTGTCCACCGTCGAGCGATGGAGCGCATGGGCAAGCCGACCGTACTCATCCAAGTTGCGCGCCAACTCTTCATAACGGAGCGTCCGAATCTCCACTCCTTGCGCTTGCGGAGCCGCGATCTCTCGGCGCAGAGCATTGCGCCGCTTGGACGAAAAGCGAGCGTAAAAGTCCTCTGTACGAAGGTAGCCGGGATTCACAAAATGATACTGAAAATCGATCCGCGCACACAGTCCCTGCTCGACGAGCTGGGCGTTCTGTTCGGCATTTGAAAACAGCACTTGCACCGTGCCAAGTCCGTGCCTACGCATCAGCTCCTGTGCTGCTGCCACGATCAGCTCCAGAATCGACGCTTGCTCGGAGGACGAAACACCGCTTGCAAACAGAATCCGCCGCCCACTCACCGGAGTAAACGGTATGCCCACCACCAGCTTGGGATAGTACGGAATCCGTGCGCGCTCCGCAGCCGCTGCCCATTCCCAATCACGGCTAAAGTCTCCGTCGCTGCCATCCTTGATATACGCGGGCGCCACTGCGACCAGTTCCGTTCCTCGACGTACCGCGAAATGACACGCCATCCAGCCACTTTCAGGGGAGGCTGAGCCACTTTGTTCGAGCGCTGCCAGAAATCGCCAATCGACAAACGGATTGTCTTCTCCGGTGAGGAGTGCGTTCCAGTGAGCGCACGGAATCTCGGAGATCTCGCTGTGTACCGATACGGACAGACCCGCCAATGTGGCTCCTTTACAGGTTCTGCTCTTGATCAAATGCGCTGGAATTGGTGCGGACCGACGATACCGCGCTCCTCGAAAAAGCGAGTCGCGACCTTCAGATGCAAGGAAAAGGCGAACAGCGGATCGAGTCCCTGGGTTCCAAAGATGACGCCGCGTTCAGACACTTCGTGGTTTTGCACAAACGTGGGAATGTCGCTCAGTCGCAAGGCTGGCGCGAGCGCAAACAACAGCACACGATTCGGACGAGGCTCGGTGCTTGCAAAAAAGTAGGGCTGTAGACCCGCTGGATCGATCTGAATGCCAGCTTCCTCTCGGACCTCCCGCGCCGCGCCCTGCTGCCAGGTTTCGTATTCCTCCACAAAACCACCGACGAGAGCGAGCTTACCAAGCTGCGGTTCAATCGCTCGCCTGACCACGAGCAGCCCGGTTCGCTCGCCGACCAAGATCGGCAGCAGCGCCAGCGCCACCGGAATCGGGTTGGCATACACATCTGCACCGCAACCCGGATTTGGACACTTGCGCGGATATCGAAGCGGTCGTTTGAACTCACTACCGCAGTACGAACAAAAGGAGTCTCTGGGATTTCGCATCGGGCCTTCTTTCCACCGAATCCATCAGCGGGTGTGGATCGGTGGATTCCGTGCCACCACCGACCCTGTCATTTTGCCGGTGATACGATACGGTGAGCCTTACTTCTTTTCGGCGGGCACTTCGTCGTCGGGCTGCGGGGTCTGACCAGAGGAAATGATCTCATCGATCTGGTTCCACTCACTGGTCGCAGCGCGGGCCCATCCATCGGATACTTGGCTCGGTGAAATCGCCGATTCTTCGACGGGCGGAGCGGCTTCTTGCTCGGTCGGCGCAGCAGCGACTGAAACCACCGTCTGACGAACTTCTTCCTCATCGCTGGCTTCATGCTCGGCCTGGAGCTGCGCGAGCAGCGCCCCAAGCGGCAGCTTGTTTTCAAACTTGCGGCCATCGGTCGGCTGGGGCGGTAGCTCGACATTGCGACCGGCCTGGAAGACCTTATCGCATGCTGCTCGAAAACGCTTCCACAGCGCCTCTTGCTCTTTGCGAGGTGCGGGGCCAATCCGTCGCCAATCGGCCATAAGCTGCTTCAGCTCAGCCTCAGCAGTGTCCTGCGCCACATCGTCGCGATTGGCCAGTTCCTCAGCCTTGACGCAGACCTCTTCCTTCTTCTTTTGATTGGCCGCACGCTCGACATCCAGCTTGTCGAACATCCCCTTGCGGCGCTCGAAGAACGCGTCACAGCCCTTGCGGAAGCGCTGCCACAGCGCGTCGTTTTGCTCTTTCGGGGCCGGTCCGATGAGCTTCCAGTCGGACTGGAACTTCTTGATCAGCTCCGCCGATGCCTTGAAATCGGTCGACATCACCAGCCGCTCGACGCGAATGCACAGCTCTTCCTTCTTGCGTTGATTGTCTTCTCGATCGGCGTTGAGCTCGGCCACATGGCCTTTCCTTTTCTCGAAGAACACATCGCAGGCGGCCCGAAACCGCTTCCACAGCTCATCGCCCTCGGCACGCGAGGCATGCGGCACGGGCCCAAGCTGCTTCCACTCTGCCTGCCAGCCCTTGACCGTGTCGGTAGCCACCCGCCAGTCGGTGATCTCGGTCAGTCCTTCGGCCTTCTTGATCAGGTCTTCACGCAGCTTCAGGTTTTCGGCACGCTCGGCTTCCCCGGCGCTGCGAACCTTTTCATAGACCAGATCGGCGGTATTTTTGAAGCGCTGCCACAGCGCCTCCGACTTCTCTTTCGGAGCCGGGCCCACCGCCTTCCACTCACCTTGCAGTTTCTTTAAATGATCCGCCGCTGCCTGAGGATCGATATCGAGTTCGCTCTGCATCACCTGCAACAGCTCCTCGACCTGCGCGCACAGCGACTCCAGCCTCGGCACGTTGGCGAAGCGCTCCCAGTCTTTCTGCTCGCGCAGCGCCTGCACCCGAATCACCAGCTTGCTGCGGGCCTCATCGTAACGCTGCCTCGCATCCCGCCGCTTGTCCGCCGGCAGCGAGGTCAGCGCCATGACTGATTCCTGCGCCTCTTTGAGCGACTGTTCGGCCTGCTTGAGCTGAAGATTTTCCTGCTCGCTCAGCGCCAGCAGCTTCTGCGACAGAGCCAGCAGCTTTTCGAGGTTCTTTTCGAGCGCCTCGCCCCGCTGTTTCTCACGCTCTTGCCTCAGCTCGCCTTCCTTGGCCAGCTCGGCATCCCGCTCCGCCTGTCGCGCCTTCTGCACGGAGTCCCGTCGAGACTGCTGCTCCGCCCGGACTTTGTCTTGCTCCACCCGGCGCTCGGCCCACACTCGCTTCTGTTCTTCGTCGCGAAGTTCTTGCTCGCGGCGCTTCTGCTCAGCGACAAGTTTTGCCTCGGCTTCCGCCCTTTCAAGCTGCGCCATGCGATCGAGCAGAGCCTGGGCCGACGCATTGGCCGCCGGAGTCACCTGTCCGGCATTGCGGGCCGCTTGCTTCTTGGCGAACACCTCGCGACGCTCGTTGTAACGCGCTGCCGCCCGCTCGAATCGCTTGCTCACCGCATGGGTCGAGGCGATGGCCGGAAGCTCTGCCCAACGACGACGCAGGCCCGCCAAAAATCCATCAGCATCTTCAAAATCTTCGGTCTTGGCCGCCGCTTCCAGACGTCGACAGATGTCTTCGCGCTCCACAGCCGTCGGATCGACTGGGGGAGTCGCCGCCGGAGACTTGTGCACCGCTGCCGCTTTGCCCGTCGGCTGCTTGCCAACCTTCACGGTCGGTGTTGCGGCCCCGTGCGGAAGCCGCTGCTCCGCCGCCGACCGCAACAGTTTGAGCTTGGCTCGGCTGGCGACGTGATGAAGCTGAGCCTCGTCGGAAATCCGCTCCAGCGCCTCCAGCAGCAGCTCCTTCGGTCCGTCACTGCACGCCAGATCGGCGAGCGCTTCCTCATTGTGGATCGCGGTCAGCGCTTGCTTGCGCAGCTTGCTGTCTTTCGACTTGCGCACCACATCGGCCAATAGCTTTTCGTCGCGCAGCCGTTCCAGCGCCGCTTGCTGAACCGCCGAAAACGTCGATCGGCAGACCACGTCGACCAGCACTTTGGACGATGTCAGGTGCGCAACCGCATCGAGGCTGGCCGACTCGTCTTCAGCGGATAGTGCAACTGACAACAGCAGTTCGCTCCGCTTATCGGCGGCATCGCGACGCAGCGCTTCATCCGGATCGTGCTCGGCGACTTCTTCCAGCAGCGCCGGATCGCTGATCTTCTTGAGCGCCAGCCGCCGCACGCGGGCGTCTTTGTCACGGCGTACCACGTGTCCAAGCTCCACGACATCCTCAGGTGTCAGGCTCTTGACAGCGTCAATGCGAATGGCCGGGTCGCTGTGCTTCCAGCGGGGTCGAAAAAGGTCAAGGAATCCCATCGTTTAGCGCTCCGTAAACTAGGACGAAATATACACGATTCGCTCCACCGCTCAGGGACTTGCAGCGCCCGAGTCGAACCAAAAACACCTGTAAGGTTTGTGCAGCGACAGTAAGGAAACGCTCAGGCGGTTGGTATATGATGAGGCCACTTCGCAAAGCCTTCCAAGGACCGACCTGTCCCATGCGCTCATTACTTCTCTCGACGCTGCTCTGTGCCATCCTGTGGCAAACCGGCTGTAAAGCAAACTACCCAAACTGCGAGGCTGACTCGGACTGCCCAGGCCATGCCGAGGGCCGCGAGTTCTGCGTAAACGGCAAATGTCAAGCCTGTCGCCCGACGGGAAATGACTGTGGACCTGGCAAAGCCTGTAACGCTGGTCGCTGCGAGGCAGTACCCGGTTGGTGCGGCAAACACAGCGACTGTCCGTCTGGCCTTTGTGAGCAAAACCGCTGCGTCGCCTGCAAAAACGACGGTGGCTGTCCCGCTGGTGGCCGCTGCAACGCCGGTCGCTGTGAGCCAGACAACCGCAAGGCATGCAAGACCAGCGACGAGTGCGCCGAGACCGAAGACTGCATCGCCGGACGCTGCACGCCCGCTTCTGGCAAGCGTTACGGTGCCGATCAGTGCAACCTCCAAACGATCTATTTCGGCAGCGATCAATACGATTTGTCGTCGGTGAATACCCCGGTCGTGGATGCTGATGCCGAGTGCATCAAAAAGGTGGGCAGGCCGGTCAACGTCATTGGCTACACCGATCCGCGTGGCACCGTGGAATACAACCTGTCACTGTCGGAAAAGCGAGCGCAGGCGGTCAAGCGACGGCTTCGCGATCTGGGCATCCCGGAGGGCAACCTGGCGACGGTGCCTCGGGGTGAGCTGGATGCGTCCGGCAGCGATGAGTCGAGCTGGGAAAAGGATCGCCGGGTGGAGGTAACGTTCCGATGACAAAGCCAGTGGTGCTGCTCGCGCTGGGACTGCTTTCTGCGTGCGTCACGACCGATGAGGGTCGAAAGATGCAGGACCAGATCCTAGAACTTCAGCAGCGCTCGCTCAAAAACGAGCTGGGTGGGGTCGAGCTGAAGAACGAAATCCAGAAACAGGCCGATGATCTCCGTCGTCTCCTCGATGAAGCGAAGCGACTGACGGTGAGCCTGGCCGACGCCTCGCAGAAAGCCGAGCGAGTACAGCTCGATATTATGCAGGTGCAAGGCAAGTTTGACGACATCCAGAAGCAGATCGAAGGCTTGCAGCGCAGCTTCACCGACTACCGCAACCAGTCGGACAGCAAGCTCGGGCAGATCAGCAGCACCCTCGCCAAGAACCCGCCGCTTCCCGAGAGTCCCGACGCGCTGTTCAGCGAAGCTCAAGGGCACTATCAGGCGGGTCGTTATCCCGAGGCACGCTATATGCTCGATGCCTTTGTGGCGCGCTATGCCACGGACAGTCGAGCCGCTCGGGCCCAAGCGATGGTCGGCGACTCACACTACGCCGAGGGCAAGTATCGTTACGCGATCTATGCCTACACCAAGATCCTCGACAACTTTCCGCGCAGCGATGAAGTGGAGATCGCGATCTTCAAGAACGGCCAGTCGTTTTTGCAGCTCAAGTTCTGCAAGGAAGCGCGAGCCTATTTCGAGCAGTTCATGAGTCGCTACCCGAAGAGCAAGTTCCGCAGCGAGGCCAGCGAGCGACTCAAGGAGATCTCGCAAAAGGCCAAAGACAAAAACGCCTGCACCACCTCGTAACTGTGAGTCCCCCCTGCTCGATCGGACCGGGCCGCTGGGGCTGGTGACTCATTTGCCCAAGGCGTCTCCTTGACCACGGTGATCCTCGTCAATCCTTCGGCAGCAGCGGGCCGTGTTGGCAAGCAAAGACCGAAGCTTCGCCAGGCCATCGAAACCGTGATCGGCCCCTGTCGTTTCTTAGAAACCACACGCCCAGGACACGCTCCGCAGCTTGTCCACGAGGCGATTGCAGGCGGGGCGACACGTCTGCTGTCACTCGGCGGCGATGGTACACACCATGAAGTCGTAAACGGAATCATGGCGCATCCCGACGGTGAAGGTGTCACTTTTGGCATTCTTCCGGTTGGGACGGGCGGCGACCTGAAACGAACGCTGGGTGCCCACTCGCTGCCCGACGCGCTGCGCGCTGTGGTCGAGGAACCGGTCCGTGCGGTGGACGTCGGACATGCTCGCTTTTTCGACGATCATGGACATCCCACCGAGCGCTGGTTTATCAACATTGCATCGTGCGGCATCAGTGGGCTGGTTGACCGATTGGTCAATTCCACCAGCAAGCGCCTCGGTGGCAAGGTCTCGTTTTTTCTCGGTACGGTGCGGGCGCTCGGACGCTATCAGCCGACCATGGTCGAGGTGATCGCGGACGGACAAAGCCTTGGCCAGCATGAAGCCATGATGGTGCTCGTCGGCAATGGTTGCTTCGCGGGCGGCGGCATGCAGTTTTGTCCTCAGGCCCAGCTAGATGACGGACTGCTCGATCTGTTGATCGTTCCAGCGGCACCACTTTTGCCTTCGCTGCTGCGGACTCGCCACCTGTATCAGGGAACCCTCGCGGCGGTCGACGGTGTCATCAGCGCTCGGGCCACTCAGGTCACGGTGCGTCCGCTGGCGGAAGCTGCGCAGCTATTGCTGGACCTCGACGGGGAATCGCCCGGGACGGCCCCGGTCACGTTCTCCAACCATCCCAAGAAGCTGAAGCTGGCCGGTTGGAAGCGCCCGACTCCTGAATGCGTCTCAACGGGGTTCCCCTCGCGGCCTAGATTGCCGTAACATGGCCGCCGATGTCGCAAGCAGGTTCAGGTCATGCCGCCGGTGCTTCCTATCGAGGGGAGTTTCCCGTCGCATTTGGCCGCTACCTTTTGCTCAAGCGACTGTCTCGCGGTGGGATGGGCGAAATCTTCCTGGCCAAAGTGGGAGAAATCCAAGGCTTCGAAAAGTTCGTCATCATCAAGAAGATCCTGCCGCAGCTCGCCGCCAACGATGACTTCATCACCCGGTTTATCGACGAGGCGCAGGTCGCCATCAAGCTAAACCACGTCAACATCGCCCAGGTCTTCGAGGTCGGGCGTGTCGACGGTGAGTACTTCCTGGCGATCGAGTATGTCGATGGCCGCGATGTACGGCGGCTGCTACGGCGCTGCCGGGAATCGGGCACACGGCTGCCGGTCGATCTGTGCCTGCTCATCGCTCGCGATCTGGCCGCCGGACTGGCCTATGCACACCGTCGCACAGTGGCCAAAGGGCAAGCGCTGGCGCTGGTTCACTGCGACATCTCACCGCCGAACGTCATGGTTTCGTACGAGGGTGAGGTCAAGATCATCGACTTTGGCATCGCTCGCTCGGCGCTGCGCACGGCGGACTCGAACCCAAACATTGGCTTTGGGAAGTTCGGTTACATGGCCCCCGAGCAGCTCATTCGCGGTGGTGTCATCGACCGACGTACCGACATCTACGCAGCGGGTGTGGTGCTGTACGAGCTACTCACCGGCGAGCGCCTGTATCAGTTTCCCGAGGGCACCGACTACCGCCAGATGGCGCGTACGGTCTGCCAGGGTCACTACTTGGCTCCGTCGTCCCGCGACAGTCGTCTCGACGCATCGATGGATGCAATCCTGGCCAAAGCGCTGGCGGTGCGGCAAGAAGACCGCTACCAAATGGCCGAGGAGTTCCGCGACGCGCTCCAGCACAAGCTGTACTCGCTGAACCCGACGATCTCAGCGGACCGCTTGGCGAAGGTCATGGACGAGCTGTTCGCAACCGAGCGGCAGTCCGAGTCCGATGAGCTGGCGCAGATGCGAGCGGTCGATTCGTCGGCATTCAAAGAAGAGCTGGTCGGGGCCGCCGGTCACACCGTCACGTTTGCCCGGGCGCTGGAAGAGGGACAGACCGACAACGATCCGACGACGGTCACGCCGCAGGTCGATGAAGAGGCCAAGACCCGGATGGTGGCATCGGGTCGCGTCGAAAGCAGCGAGGCCGCCGCCGGCTCGCTCAGCTTGACGCCGAGCTATCAGCAGACCTCTCCCAATCGCAAGCTGATTGGGGTGCCGCTGCTTCTTGGGCTGCTGGCTTTTGGCACGGTCGTTGTACTGGGACTCGTCTTGTGGCCACGCGGCCAGACCGAGCGCATCGATCGGGACTCGACTCCTGCTCCGCAGCAACCTGTCGTCGAAGCACTGCCGCCACCGGTTGCACTTCCGGATCTGGCGATGGTGGTTCCGCCGGCTCCACCGCCTGAGGTGGTCAAACAGCCGCCACCACGTAAGCTGGTATCCAAGCCCATCACGACGGTGAGCAAGCCGGTCAAAGAGGTGCTGGCCCCGGAACAGGTCGACCGCAAGTTCCAACAGGTCAAGGCCGAGTACCTGGAATTTAAGCGCAACTTCGGAGCGCGACTCGAAGAGCACTGGCAGCAAATTCTGTCGGAAATTGCGCTGGGAAGACGTGACCAGCGCGTCTCGGATGCGCTCGATCTGCTTCGCAAAGAGATGAAGTCGGTCCGCGAAACCAGCGCGCAGCAAAAATGACCTGACTGCGCTACCTCGGTCGATATCCGACGTCTTGTATATGAATCATATAAAATAATTCATATATAGACATCCTCTACCGTCGAGACGCAATCGCTCGGCGTCTGATTCTTGTATTCCGAAGTATGTGGATTCGCACGCGACAGAGTCTGTCAGCGTCTGGTAAGGAACGCCGATGCGCTGGGCGTGAGGCGTTTAGTTGTTCTGAGCGCCCGCGTTGATCCAAGCAGTAATGGTCAGAATCTGTCCAGAGGACAGAGGCGCACCGGGAGGCATCTGACCGCCAACAAAGCACGAACCCGCACCGTTTACCTTCATCACCACGTAGCTGTTATTGGCTTGGCTGGCGACGATTCGTTTGGTGGTGGCACAGTCCACGCTGTTTACGCCCACCGTCTGTGCATAGGCCTTGCCAGCACTCAGGTCCAAGCTATGAGTAGGCGACGCGCCGCCATGACAACCAGCGCAGCTATTGCTTAGCAAGGGCTGCACGTTGGCCGCAAAGGTCGGAGTGAGCGCCATTCCGCTCCTTTCTTGGGTGTTGGTGGTCGCGTTACCGGATTCATCCACCGCTCTTACCACAAAGAAATAGTTGGTGTTGGGAGTCAGAAAATTCACCTGATAGGAGGTCACGCCAGGATTGGTGGTGTAGCTCGGGTTGGCATAGTTTTCTCCCCCCGCCGTCGTCGCTTGATAGACTCTGTACACGATCTTTGCTGCCGCAGAGGCATTGTCCGAAGCCGCTGCCCACGTCAGATTGATCGAGTTGCCCGATACCGTTGCTCCGGTGACTCCACCAAAGGTCGGGGCTTGGGTGTCGGGAACCGGCGTCGTGGCGCTGACCTCGGTGGTGTTCTTATCAACATTTCCAGAGGCATCAACCGCCCGCACCACGAAGTAGTATTTGGTGTTGGCAGTAAGCCCAGTCACGGTGTGTGTCGTGGCCCCACCCGCAGTGGTTGCGGTAGGAGTCCCAAAGTTCTGTCCCATGGGGGAAGTGGCCTGGAACACCCTATAGACAATGCTCCCAGCAGGAGTGGAATCGTCGCTGGCTGCGTTCCAGTTGATCGTGACCGCACCGAGTGCCGCCGTGGCATTGGTCGCTCCACTAAACAGTGGTGGGGTCGTATCCTTCACCGGTGTCATGTCGACAACGGACATGTCGTTTTGATTTTGGGTGGAGGCAGGATCTCCACACGCCCCCAGAAGGAGAACAAGTCCAGAGGCGCAAAGACTGGGAATCCAAAGTGTTCCTAAGGAAGGCTTGGTCATATGGTTATCCTCGCGAGGGAACAGGTCGGCTGTTGGCAAGCACGGAGCCTCGCTGCCCGTTCCCTCCCCCACTGTATGGGTCGTAACAAGCGAGTCCGCCCCCATCACCCGATCGGTGTGGAGCTCAGGTTACCTTACGTCAATTTCGCCATTATAATCGGCCCCACCTTGGCGGTACGGATTCCTACACTCGATATCGCAGCGGATGCGGAGCGACGAAACGACCCCATCGACAGCTTGGTCTCGCTGCTGCGTGGGCGGCGATTTGCACTGCTGTCTGGCGCAGGTATCAGTACAGACTCAGGAATTCCCGATTACCGAGGCCCTAGCGGCACCCTCCGCAAACGACAACCGATGCAGCTTCAAGAGTTCCTACGCGACGAAGATGCTCGCCGTCGCTACTGGTCACGCAGCTATCTGGGCTGGCCCAAAGTGGCGCAGTCCTTGCCAAACTCCTGTCATCTGGCGGTCACCAAGCTAGAAAACAGCGGTCGCACCACCGGACTGATTACCCAGAACGTCGATGGACTGCACAGCGCAGCAGGAACCGCAAAGCTCACCGAGCTGCACGGCAGCCTACACTGGGTCCGCTGTCTGTCTTGTGCGCTCCGCATCCCACGAACGTCTCTTCAGGACACGCTGGAGCAGCTCAATCCGGGTCTGCCCGCCAAGCTCTTTGAGCGCGTTCAAGCGGGCGATGCCGAGCTAAACCCCGATGGTGATGCTGAGCTGTCTCCGCTGCTCGCACGCGACTTCGTTGTGCCCGCCTGTCCGCAGTGCCACGGAGTTCTCAAGCCGGATGTGGTCTTTTTCGGGGAAAACGTGCCGCGCTCGGTGGTCGATTCGGCCTGGTCGATGCTCGATGGTGCCACTGCGCTTGTGATCTTGGGCAGCTCGCTCGCGGTCTACTCAGGATTCCGCTTCGCCAAAGGAGCCCACGAGCGCGACATTCCCATTGCGATCGTCAACCAGGGAAGAACCCGCGCTGATTCCTTGGCCGCGCTCTGCATCGATGCGCCCTTACAGCAAGTGCTTGGCGAACTGGTCGGGGCACTCTGTCCCCAGTAACGAGGAATCACAAAGCGGACCGGGTTGTCGGTCGACCGGCCAGACCGAGCCGCTCTCGGCAGACCTCACACACAGTCACACAGAAGGAATCCCAAGATTGGATCACAGCGACGCTCACAGGGTGCATCGAGTCGCCGATGACGAGACTCCTGGCCACGCTTCGGGGTGTGCTCAAAGTACGCCTCGGCCCAGGCCAACGGATGCAATCGCGCTACGTTGGCGGCATGAAGGAGCTTCGGAAGCGCGCAGGTTCCCGTGCCCGAAGGAATCCCGTTTCCATCAAATACTTGACGAAGCGGCGCGATGTAGCCCGCTCTGTTTTGCAAGGTAGCCGCATCGTGCATCGACTCCATGAGCGTCCGTGAAAGCTGACGCCGCTCCTGTCGCAGCACCTGAGTTCGCTCGGGACTACTGAACCGCATCTCGGCTTCAAGACTGCGAATCTGCACAAGCGTTGCGGCTTCCTGGGCAGCGGTCTTCTCTCTCCGAAGCACCGCAGGAACAAAGCCAGGCCAGTCCGTTTGGCTGCCCAAGTCTCCTGAAAAGGAGCGCAGGACAGAGACTTCTTGGCTGTCGTTTGCCACCACCAACACCGCGAGCATTTTGCCCTCGGAGTCTTCAAATCGCTGACACAGCTCGGCATGCTCTACCGACGATGAAAGCTCTTCAAAAAGCTCGTCCAGTGCCGACAGCGCCACCCCCATGTCATTGCAAAATGAGTGAGTCCGTTTGCAACGACCGCAGCGATAGGACAGCAGGGAAAACATCGCGCCGCAGCCTAACAGAAAGCGGCACCATCTTGGTGCGATTCCTACCGCCGCCGAAACAGCAGGACCGCCGAAATCTCTCGTCCGTCTTCACGAGCCATGGGAGGTCCGGCAACCAAATCCCAGCCCAGCTCGGACATCGTTCGCACGAACAGATGCTTGTCATGGCGACGGAAACGGAACATGGAAAACATCCGATCGCCCTGACTCTGCGACCGGACATTGGCCAGCACCGTGAGTGTATAGCTGCCCTGCATGGGGGCCGGGTCCAACCGACAGGTCATGTGGATCTCGCGCACATCGGGACAGCTCCGCCGAATCGGTCCTTCCAGCCAGCGCGCCGTCGCTTTGGGAATCTCCCCTTGCAGCGCCGGATCATTGGCCATGATCTCATCCGGAGTCCGTCCCCAACCGAGCTGCAAGTCGACCACCAAGTAGTCGTTGGTTCGAGCCACCGCATTCAAGTTGTTCATCAAAAACTGCACTTCATCATCCAAGTTGGCGAGCGTGCAGCCCAAGATCGTGTAGACCCGCGTTCGCTGCGTACGCGACGATGGCTGATAATGAAGTTGGGTATAGGAGCCCAGCCGGTGGAAGTTCCCTTGCATCGCCCAGATGTGCATCCCAGCGATTCCGCCCAGCGTATCCACCGCGTGTTTGTACGCGACGCTGAGCAGCGGCTGACTGATATCGAGCAGACACAGATCCGCATCGACCTTGCTCTGCATCGCGATGAGATCCTGCACGAGCTTGGTCTCTAGGACTCCGTTGCCTGCCCCGAGCACAATCACGTTCAAACCCACCCCAGCATTGGTCGCGATGATCGCCTTGGCAATCTCATGAAGCGGAATCTTCGAGTGGTGCGCCATCGTTACCGAAGACCCCCGCGTCATCGCCAGATAGTCGAGTGCGCTGTGGTGATCCAGGTACGCACTGGTCTGTTCCACCAGTCCGCCCGCGCCTTGAAGGAATCGCGCCAAGTCCTCCACCAGCCGCACCCCGTCGTAGCCTGGCGTCACGTACCAATTCATCGAGCCCGCTCGGTTGTGCTCCTGCGGCGTCGTCGAGCGCTCAATGGGCAGCGGCAGCTCCCGTAGGATTGCCAGATCTGCCCAGGTTAGCTGAAGTTCATCCACCGCCATCAGCCGCAGCAGCGTCCCCCGCGTCGGCCGGGTCCGTGCCGTTTCGATGAACTTGATCGTCGCTTCCGATAGCCCGGTCTTTTTGCCAAGCGCCGCCCGACTCAGCCGCGCTTGCAATCGCCGATCTTTGAGTAGCTTACCAAACTGCAGCAGCGTCTCTCGCGACAGGCGAGGTTCCCGCCGCCCGGTCAGATCCGATACCAAACAACTCTTGAGATCCACAAAGTGGGAAATGTCATGCAGGGTTTGTAGATATGATTTAGCTATGTCGATATCTTCACCCGCCTGAACCAGCCGCTGAAAATAGGCAATCAATGCGTCCGTATGCAGACGCATATTAGGGGACAGCACGTGCTCGGCCACGGCAATTGGGGAAATCGAGGCAACCTCTGCGTTCATTGCTGTTTGGGTCATCTGATGAGCTCGCTATGTGCTATTCTGGAGACGAACGGTCAACCGACCGCCCTACTCTGCTCAGCAACATTGCATAACGCGCTCGTCAGGTCGAGAGCCAATCAACAAGAATTGCCATTTATGATTAGTGGAGACCTTGCCATTATTTTGGATTCAATCCAAACCAGTCGAGGCCCCGCTCACCCACAATCCCCCAACTGGGACCAGCCGTGGTTACGGCACCCAGTTGATGTTTTGGTGGCTGCGCGGCACAAGGCCCAGGATAAGCCCCAAGGCAGCACCACCGACCACCACCCCGCCAATCGCCCACGGCCACCATTTTTTGAATAGCGGCTTTTTGGCTTGCCTCTGCGTCGGCGTCTCGTCTTCCACGACACCATCGCCAAGCTGGATTTGAAGCGATACCGTCCGCTCCGGCTCGATCAATATCTCACCCTGATACGGCGGCAGACCGGGAGCGCGGACCTCGATCGGCACCCGTCCTGCCCACGCTGGACGATTGAGCGGGGTAATCCCCAGCTTCCGCTCGCCAATGAAGACCTCGGCACGGGACGGCGTGCTGCTGATCTGAAGCGTACCGCGAGGCCGCTGGAGCGCTTGTTCCAACAGCAGTCCCACCGCCGCCCCGACCGTGTTTGCCGCCTTCGCAACCGTACAGCTTGCACAGACTGGATTCGCGCTCACCGCACGATCACCCACCGCGACATCGATCAGCGATAGATGCAGTCGCCAGTCTGACTGCTGACCCAGCCCGCTGTGCTCCGAGTGGAGAAGCAGTACATAGTCGGCCTGGCTGCGCCTGCCCAGCTCCTCCTGACAGAGCAGGGAGTTGAGACACGTCGTAAGCTGCGGAACCGTCGCCAGCGCGCTCTCTTGACGCTTCACAATGTAGCCCGCATCGTGGGCGGCCTGCTCGATGGCAAGCTCGACTTGACGCACGGCCTCGACGTCGAGCCCCCGATAATGCGGGAGCCACACGATGAGCGGCGCTGATGACAGCGCGATGTCGTCTGACTCGATGGTGCTACGCAGCAGCCAGCTCGACCCCGCATGAATGTCGAGGTCTTGCTGTTTGCGACGAGCTGCCAACTCCAGCACGACTTGATGCTTGCCCGCAGAGAGCAGCAGTGGTGCCGCGAGCGGCAGGATTCCAACCACCCGCTCATCGACCAACACCAGTGAGCCCTTCTCACCCAAAATGAGCACCTCACCCGACGGTGGCAGCGGCTCGGCCAGGATTCGGGTGACGCTGCTGTGCTGCTCGGGAAGCGGCCCTTCGTGCTCGGCCTGATAGCGACGCAGCAAATCCGCAGCCTCCACGCTACGTCGCTCGTTATACGCGAGCTGCCCCAGAAGATAGAGCGTCTCCAGATCAGCCCGCAGCCGATACGCCTCTTCAAGCAACTGGTAGCTAAGCGACAGCGCGTTCTGCTGGTTCGCCAGTTGCGCGGCCTTGATGAGCTGTGTCACTCGGGCCAGAGCCACGCTATCGGCGATCTGGGACGTATTCCTCGTCTCCGGTTTTGCGGACGCTAGCGACGACGATGCCAACACGCATGACCACAATAGCCATGCCCACAGACAGGCCAGATCACGGCACCGTGCAGCCGCTTGCCCCCGCATCGTTACCAACATCTCACAAACTTTGACCGAGTGACAGAGGCTTGCATCGTCTCAGCTTGTCGTCGAGCGTTTCGGCTGCGCAGACAAAGGTTGACGTGTAACCCCTGTTTTTGGCATCCCATTGACCAAGCTTGGACTCAGATTTAGATCAATTCTAAAATTAGTCTCAGCCACCGTGTTCAAGAGCGGTAAACACTCGCCCAGCCATCCAACAGGAGAACAGACCATGAGCATTCAAGTCGCTTCGCCAGCCCCCTCGTTCAAGACCCAAGCCCTCGTCGGTAAAGAGTTCAAGACGATCTCCTCTACCGACTACGCTGGAAAATGGGTTCTGCTGATGTTCTACCCGATGGACTTCACGTTCATCTGCCCGACGGAACTTGTCGGACTCAACGACAAGCACGGCGACTTCGCGGACCGCGACTGCGTGGTCCTCGCTGCCAGCACCGACACCGTTCACTCGCACCTTGGCTGGACCAAGGCCGATGCACGGCTGTCGAACCTCAAGTACCCGCTGCTCGCCGACGTGACCAAGTCGCTCTCGCGCAGCTACGGAGTCCTCCTCGAAGACGAGGGCATCGCACTCCGTGGCACCTTCCTCATCGATCCAAACGGCGTGCTTCGCTGGGCTTGTGTCAACGATGGCTCGGCGGGCCGCAGCATCGATGAGATGATCCGCGTCCTTGATGCACTCCAGACCGACAAGCTCTGTCCGTGCAACTGGAAGAAGGGTGACGCGACGCTGTAGTCGGCTCTTTGGTCGGCCATCACGGTCGACCGGCACCAAGAGGGTGCCAACCGGGGGCAGCTTCTCGAAAGCTCCCCCGGCGGATTTTCGATGGCTCATTTTTTACAAAGTGGGGGCTTTCGATGAAAGTTTCTCAGGAAGAACTCGATGGAGCGCGGGCGCGGGTCGCAGAGCGCTTCGCCACCAAGGCGGCACCGACGGTGCTGTCGCACATTCCGGGTGAAGTCGTCCGCGATGCAGCGCTCAACCTGGCACGAGCGCTCGACGGGGACTCCGCGATTTTGTCGCGAGGTGACCGGCTCCTCGTCGGCTTGGGCGTGGCGCTTGCAAAAACGGGATCACCGACGCAAGGACTCGCCGCGTGGCTCAGTGAAGCGGCCAAAGTCGCTGGCAAGACCGACGAAGACATCGAAGCCATTGGTGGCGTGGCACTCGCCTGTGCGACCTACAACGGATATTACAAATTCCGCTCGCTCATCGACGACAGCAAGGACTTTGACAGCTTTGGGACCGCGCTCAGGGCCAGCCCGTTTGTACGCTCCTCACTCAGCAAGACCCTGGTCGAGCTGACCTCGCTCGCGATCTCGGTGATGAACGGCTGTAGTCAGTGTGTCAATGGTCACGTCGCGACCCTCCGTCAAACCGGATTGCCCAATCCCACCGCTGCTGTGGACGAAGCGGTTCGCATCAGCGCAGTCGTGGCGGCACTTACGGCGTGGGATCACGACTGATCTTGTCGGCCCGTGCAGACGGGGTGAAGATAGGTAACAGTACGCACCATGCCCGACGCATCGATGGAACGACAGCAGCTACTCCATTACGAGGAGATCTTGCGCAGCGCCGGTCAGTTTGTGACCGTCCAGCGACGGGCCCTCCTCAGGTACCTGCTACGACACCGGATGCACCCGACGACAGCGCAGATCGCCACCGCGATTGGCCGCAGCGGCAGTGCCAGTCTGGCCACGGTGTACAACAACCTCGCGCTGTTTGCTGAGCTTCAGATTGTACGCACGCTACGCAGCCCCAAGGGCGAGGTCCATTGGGACATTCGCACCGACCGCCATCACCATCTGGTCTGCTCCTCTTGTCACCGCGTGAGCGATCTGTCCGAAGATGAAGTGGCCATCACGGTCCACGACCCCGCCCTCGCAGCCCGCATCCAGCGCACCGAAGCCTGGCTGCTGTGGACCTGCCAAAGCTGTCAGCCCGCCGCATAAGCAATTGGGACACCGCTCGCCCAACCTGTGGTCTATAAAGAGCTTCGGGCCTGCTTTGCTTCCATCCGGGCTCGCTTAGACCTTTCGCGGAGACTAATTAGCGATGCGGACTGCTCTTTCGCTGCTGGCGATCGTCGGTGTGAGTGCCTGCGGGCTGCCCGATGATGCCGAATTTCGAGGCGCTCCACCTTCGACTCAGCAGGTCACGGTAGCCTTCCCGGGCGTCTCGACCATGTCGATCCGTCCCCCCAAGGAAGACGGCTCGCCCAAGGGAATCGAGACGGCGATGTACTACCGGCTGTCTCAGGACATGGCGACCCTGCTCAACGTCAGCGCCCTACAGCTCCTCTCGGTGGCCCGAGTCATGGTTCAGCTCCCGGCGACGACTCGCATGGGACAGAGTCGAACCTGGGGCCCCTACGCCCCCGGTGGCAACGATCCGCTGACCTATCGTCTGGTCGTCACGCAGCTTGGCAACGCAGTGTTCGCCTATACGCTGTCGGCGCGGGCTCCCAGCATCGGTGCCAGCGAGTCTGAGTTTCTGACCGTCCTGGAAGGCGCGGTCACCCAAGGCCACACGGTCGGCAACGGCAAGGGCCGGATGACCGTCCACTTCGACAACCGCCGCAAGGTGTCGCCACAAAGCTGTGAGCAAGGCCGCATCGATTTCGACTTCGACAGCCTCGGTGACCCAGCACTCCTTGACATCACCCTCAGCCAAGCGGGCAGTCAGAACCCACAAAACCGCCGCTGCAAACAGGAGCCCCCTCGGGATGGACGATTCCACGCCGAGCACAGCCAAAGCGGCAGCGGCAGCTTCGTATTCGACCTCCGCACCGATGTCCATCAAGGCGACGCGAGCCGTCCGCTACTCGAAACGGTGCTGCTTCACAATCGCTGGAATGAAAATGGCTCGGGTCGCTCGGACGGCAAGATCGCCGATGGCGAGGTCACCAGCGATCTGCGCAATGCAGGGTTTAGCGAACGCTATGTAACGATGTCGCAGTGCTGGAACGATTCCGGGCAGACGGTCTTCCAGATCACCTCACCGGAAGCGCTGCGACTCACCACCACTCTGGGCCAGGCCAGCCGCTGCGTCCCGCCCACCGCAGAGTTACCGGAATAGCGAAAGCGCTCGGCACATCTGCCACATGCGCATGCTTTGTTTCCTCGCCGCCCATCGCGAGGGGCAATGAGCCCATCGCGAGCATCACAAATCAAACGAAAGCCAATCGGACTGTATCTCATCCACTCGTTCTTCGTCCCGATGGACATTGATGACACTGTACCGAATCTTAAAGGGTGCCTTGCCCGGATCTAGTTTAAAGACATCATCAATCCTACGGGTAAATTCAACCTTACTCCTCGGCTCAATCGGCATGTAATCATCTACGCCAGATCCCGCCAATTTTGGCCGAGGGCCCACATATTGTACTTTTGCACCAGTATTGTCAGTGATTTCAAAAATTCGCTTACTGACACCTTCACCCATCGGGGCGTTCATCTTTTCGATGTAAAACACCTTTGAATCAATGTTCTTAATGCTCACAAGCACCGCCAGCTTTGGCATTTGTTTGATAATTTTTAATGATATTTCGACCCTCATGCTTGTGCTCCTTTTGGGTTCCTGCGTCGAACACGAAAGCAAACAGCTAACCACCACGAAGCCGGCAAAAAAGTTACAAGCCCTCACAGTAGTATTGGAAGTTATCAGCATTATCCAAAGCCTTCTCAGGATGTTGGACTGCAAGTCCCTTGGCACCTTTGACGCCGTAGACGTGATCATCGGTTCCACCCAGCGATTCGTAATGAGACATTTCGTGGCACAAGGTTCCAGCTTTGGAGTCTGTACCCGAGACAGGTGAGGTACAAAATTTCTGTCCAAGAAAAATCCGGTCTTCCTGATCTGGATACACATAAGCATATAGCCCGGAATCTGCGTCATCTGGGGGCGGCACCGGGAAGAAGTTACTTTTCGAAAACTGCTGATTTTTGGCAAGCATACCACTCACCCGGTTCTGAATTCTCGATCGCGCCTCGGCACTGGTCGTGCCGAACCATTTCTTGAATCGCGCCTGATCATCGGCATTCCACCGATCCAACGCCGCTTGTTGTTCCTTGAGCATCGCACGTTGTTCAACCAGCGCCTTGTCGATTCCCTCGTCCGCTTTGGATGCATCGACCGAGGGGCATCTACTCACACCGCCCAGCAAACCAGGAGCAGCGGCCAGTCCGATCAGAACGGTGGGACACCCTCCAGCAAGTACCCCACCATGGAGCGTCTGATCACCAAGTCGTGCAGCGGGACGCCCTCCGACGAGCACCGTGGGTTCACCACGCATAATCACGTCCGGTGCACTCGCGCAGGTTGCCTGATCTCCCATTCGTGCGGCGAACTGCCCACAGATGAGGACGGTGGGCTCACCAGGCGGTAACACCGGTCCCCCCAGATGAGGTTTGGGGCCATCGAACATCGGACATAGATGAGGGTCTGCGACCCTGGCGGCTGGTTGTCCCATCGCGACTTTCCACCGATCTCTTGAGCTGCCTAACAGTTGATCTTCACCAGCGAACCCTTGATCGTCTGGACACCGCTTGCTTCAGCATTGATCAAGGCTCCCTTCACCCCCACCTGAGCGCTCCCGTTGATCTCGATCTCCGCCGCCGAGATTTTGATCTTGGCACCATCTAATTCAATGGTCGCTCCAGCGCCTGAGTCGAGCGTCAACTTGCCGGGCTTCATCTCGATCTTGCTGCTACCGGCCTGAATCAGGACTTTCTTGCCACTGCTGCGCAGCTCAATCTTGGCCCCACCACTGTGAATCTGCACCTTCTTGCCAGCGGCTATCTTCTTCAGGAGCCCGACCGTCTCGCTGGCAATCTTTCCAATCTTCTTGATGAGTGAGCTACCAATGTTCTCGGTTGCAACCGCCCCCACCGAGGTGGTCATCGCACCACCAACCGTCACCGTCTTGGCACCTCCCACCGAGGTACTCATCATCACGCCCACCTGGGTTACGTAGGCGACACCGACGTGAAGCGACTTGTTCAGACCCACCGTCTCCATGTCGTTCATGACCACGGTGGTCACTCGATTTTTACAGATCAGGTTTGTCTGATCACCCCCGACATGGGATGACTGATTCTGTCCCACCTTCAGCGTTTCGTTGACTCCTACAGTCGCTTTCCGATTCTGCTCAACCAACTCCTGTTGGTCGTTTTTGACGTGCTGATCATGGTCATGGCAAACGATGTCGGTCTTGTCCCGCTGAGCATGGGTGAAGAACAGCTCTCCCCCCGCAGAATCATTGAACTTGATTTCGTTGAACCCACCGCCGCCCGGCGTGCTGGCCGATCGAATCGTGCTGATGTTTTTTGCAGCAGGGAGTCCATGCGGAACCGGATTTTCACCGTTGTAGACCCGACCGACGATGAGCGGTCGATCAGGATCGCCTTCGAGGAACTGAACGACGACCTCTTGCCCCACTCGCGGAATGAACATACCGCCTTGGCCGGCACCTCCCCACGGCTGACTCACCCGAATCCAGCACGAGCTGTTGTCATCGCGACCAGCACTTCTGTCCCAGTGGAACTTGACCTTGATGCGGCCATGATCGTCGCAGTGAATCTCCTCGCCGGGCGGACC
>WBZP01001028.1_pt1 | contig 35898 bp, 22 predicted proteins | sample 5204301 | NCBI WGS metagenome assembly WBZP01 (sample SAMN12412401, study PRJNA552823) | activated sludge metagenome | isolation source: activated sludge from nitrification reactor of wastewater treatment plant... | place: USA: Pennsylvania | collected 2017 | reverse complement strand
GCGCCATTTCATCGAACAGAGTCAGCACTTTGTGAAGAGCTGTCACCAACTGCGACCCCCCTTTGCGGACTGCTACCTCGTCGAAGCGCGACTCTTTTTGCTCCTCGCCAGGTCACTTCCCAAGCAGAACCGCACGACAGCGCCGATGCTGACCCAAGCCTGGAATCAACTGGAGAAAGGACTCGCGATCGACAGACTCAACCGCGAGTTATTTTGTCTGCGCGCCGAGTTGCGACGGGTCCGGGCACCTGGACAGCGGCTGGCCATCGACGAAGCGCTGAGCGATGTCACGCAGTCACTGGCCATCAGTCCTCACTTTGCCCAAGCGCTGTGGTTACGTGGCCAGTTGCTACTTGACAAGGCGGAAGCGACGCCCGATGCCTGGCGGCCATCCGCAGCCGCACATGCGGTACGTGCCTTCGCAACCGCTGCGGATCAGAGTCCGATGTTGGCGGGACGGTATGCAGTGGAAGTCGCGAGGGCAAACCGGCTCGCCGAGGGCAGACGATGAATGGGAATGGGAATGGGAATGGGAGTGTCGGCTGTGACTTCGGGTCGTGTTAGAAGTCGTTGTGAAGGAGCCATCCGCTCGGAACCGTCGCGCAAGAAGGCAGCGCGGGCGTGCAGCCAGTAAAGCTGATGCTGGTGTCACGGCGGTTGTCGAGACAGAGTGCCCCATTCACGCCCCAGTACGCTTCACTTTGACCACCGCTCGCGTTGTTAAGCTGCGGGCTCAGGTTATCGCGAACGTAGATGGTATGGCCCTCTTGCGTGTACGGCAGATCGCCACAGTACGCAGCGCGCTTCATCTGGACACAGGCCTGATGCAGGTCTGGCCCCGCCGTGCCATTGGACCAGGGCTTGTAGCCCCAGAGCATGCAGGCGACGATGCCGCCGCTCGCACAGGACATGTCGACGAAGCTCGTGTCCGCGAGACGGGTGGCCGTCAGCGGATGCGTGTTGGTACCGGGCACGAACACCACCGGCTCGGCGACGCCGTTTTGCACCGTGCAGTAGTTGCTGACCTGCGATGGGCTACCGTCGTTCCAGTAGTCGATGGAATAGCCGCTCAGCGAGGCGTCCCCGGTGAGTCCCGCTGGCTTGTGGAGGCGCATCGAGAACACGCCCGCCGGTCCACCGGATGGAAAGGTCACCTTGAGGATCAGACCATCGAGCGCGTCGCCCGATTTGGTCACAATCTGGTTGTTCGCCCGGTTGCGAAGCGTCACGTAGAGGTTGGTGGGGCCGTGGCTCTGTGCGTCCAGGTTGTAGACATCGAAGCGACTCGATCCCAAGACCGCTTCTTGGATCACGGTCTGCGCATCCTGATCGGGCTGCCCTGCGGAGGTCAGCTTGAACACCGCAAACACCTGGTTGGTCCCGTTCTTGACGCCCAGTAGATGCCAGCCCGCCGAGGTCTGAGCCAGTCCGAACTCGTGCTCGAGCATCGAGTAAATGCCCTGTCCGTTGTAGTAGGTGCCACCTTGCGGCAACGGCTGCTGCACGTCCTCCAGGTCACTGTCCACCATCGGCATGCAGCCCATCGCCAACGCAGAGGTCATTACCAGCAGCGAAAGCATCTTGTGGATCGTCATGGTCGTCCTCCCCAGTTGACTGCTTCACAGTCAACATCGTGTCCCCTGCTGCGCCGAGAGGAGCGATCCCACACGGAACGACCTCTGCACGCCGCCAAGCTCTCACTTTCGTTAGAGTCGTGAGGTCGACGTTTGGGCAAGCGCTACGCGAGTTTTTTGGATAACCGACGGGAAAGGATTGATCGCAGCGCCGCGACCCAGAGCCGCGAGGGCCAAAGCAAGTGTGCTGGAGCGAAGCGGACTAGCTACAACCGGACGTGGCCCCGCAGTTGAGGCACTTGTGGCACGCACCGGAGCGAACCATGATCGTGCCGCACTCGTGGCAGGTCGGGGCATCCGTTTCGGCGCGGAAGGCGCGGGTCTGGGCTGCGCCAAACAGTGCGCTCAGGTTCGGTAGAGCGGGAGGTGGCTCGACGGTCTGGGACACCGGGGCAGGCGTCGGCAGGTCCATTTCGAGCTGTTCTCCCTGAACCTGCTCGGGCAGAAACTTCGCTTCTAGCCAGCGAAACAGGTAGTCCATGATCGAGCTGGCACGCGGAATGTCTTGGTTGCCGGTCCAGCCCGACGGCTCGAAGCGAGTCCGACTGAACTTGTCGACCAGCAGCTTGAGTGGCACCCCGTGCTGTAGCGCCAGCGACACCGCCGTCGCGAAGCTATCCATCAGGCCCGAGATGGTCGAGCCTTCCTTGGCCATCCGAATGAAGATCTCGCCCGCCGATCCATCCTCGTACATGCCGACATGGATGTAGCCGTCATGACCGGCAATCGCGAACTTGTGGGTGATCGAGCGCCGCTCATCGGACAGCTTGCGCCGCACCGCCATCGGTGGACCCTTGGGATTGGCGAGAGCCGCCACCTGCTGTAGAAAATCCTCGACAGATAGCGCGGTGGCATCGCGGAGCTGCTGCCGCACTTCTTCGGGCAGCCGATCGATCAGCACCTGAATCGGGAGCGTGCTCGCAGCCACCGCAGCACCCGTCGGGTTCTCGGTCTTTGAGGTCGACAGCGGCTGACTACGCTTGCATCCATCACGATAGATGGCAATCGCCTTGAGCCCAAGCTGCCACGCCTGCATGTAGGCGTTCTCGATGTCCTCGATGCTGGCATCGCTGGGCAAGTTGACCGTCTTGCTGATGGCCCCAGAGATAAACGGCTGCGCCGCCGCCATCATCTTGATGTGCCCCATCGGATGGATCGAACGCGTACCATTTTGGGCCCGGAACGCGCAGTCAAACACCGCCAGATGTTCGGGCTTCAGACCCGGCGCACCCTCGATGGTGTCCTGATTGGTGATGTGCTCGATGATCTGCTTCTGGGCGGCGAGGTCATAACCGAGTCGGGTCAGCGCCTCGGCGACAGTCTGGTTCGTAATTTTGAGCATGCCGCCACCGACGAGGCGCTTGTACTTCACGAGCGCGATATCGGGCTCGATGCCGGTGGTGTCGCAATCCATCATAAAGCCGATGGTTCCCGTTGGTGCAAGCACAGTCGCTTGGCCATTGCGGAAGCCGTGGCGCTCGCCGATCGAGATGGCTTCGTCCCAGGCCGCCCGCGCTGCCTGCAACATGTCGTAGGGACACAACGCCGAATCAATGTGGTCGACCTGCTGACGGTGCTTATGCATCACCCCCAGGAACGGCTCGCGATTCTTGTCGTAGCCCGCGAACGGCCCACCATGATCCCGCGAGATCTCGGCGCTCATCCGATACGCCCGACCACCCATGATCGCCGTCACGGCACCGGCATACGCCCGGCCCGCGTCCGAGTCATAGGGCAGACCCCGCGACATCAGCAGCGCGCCGAGGTTGGCGTAGCCCAGCCCGAGCGGACGGAACAAGTGGCTGTTCTCGCCAATCTGCGGCGTTGGATAGCGAGCGTTGTCGACAATGATCTCCTGCGCCAGGATGGTCAAATCGACGGCCCGCTCGAACGACTCAATGTCGAAATCACCGGCCTGCGCGTGCCCGACCGGGAACTGGAACTTGCGCAAGTTCAGACTCGCCAAGTTGCAGGCACTGTCGTCTAGGAACATGTACTCCGAGCACGGATTCGAGGCATTGATGCGCCCAGAGTTCGGGCACGGATGCCACGCGTTGACGGTGGTGTCGAACTGGAGGCCGGGATCGCCACACTGGTGGGCCGCGTCGGCAATCTGTCGCCATAGATCCCGAGCCCGATAGGTATCGACCACGGCACCGTCTCGAACGGCACGGGTATGCCAAGGCCGGTCATGCACGACCGATTCCATAAATCCGTCGGTGACGCGCACCGAGTTGTTGCTGTTCTGGAAGAAGATCGAGTTATAGGCTTCACCGTTGAAGCTGCCATCGTAACCAGCGTCGATGAGAGCCCAGGCCTTCCGCTCTTCATTGGCCTTGCAGTGCACGTACTCGACGATGTCCGGATGGTCGACGTTCAGGATGACCATCTTGGCAGCGCGACGGGTCTTGCCACCGGACTTGATGACGCCCGCGAACGCGTCGAAGCCCTTCATAAACGAAACCGGGCCCGAGGCACCGCCACCGCCTTGCAGGGACTCACGCGAGCTGCGGAGCGACGAAAAATTCGTTCCAGTACCCGAACCAAACTTAAACAGCATGCCCTCGGTCTTGGCGAGGGTGAGGATGCTGTCCATGGTGTCTTGCACACTATTGATGAAGCAGGCCGAGCACTGCGGCTCAGCCTCGACACCGACGTTAAACCAGACCGGCGAATTGAAGGCCATCTTCTGATGAAGGAGCAGATGGGTCAGCTCGCTGCGGAAGACCTCAGCATCGGTTTCGGTACGGAAATAGCCGTCTTTGATACCCCAGCCGGTAATCGTCGAAACCACCCGGCCAATGAGCTGCCGAACCGAGCGTTCCCGCGTCGGCGTGCCCAGCGAGCCCCGGAAATACTTCTGGACGACGACGTTCGTGGCAAGCTGCGACCAGCTCTTTGGGAACTCGACATCCTTTTGCTCGAAGTAAATCTTGCCGCTTTCGCCGGTGATGCTAGCGGTACGAAGCTCCCACTCCACCTCGGTGAACGGATCGACGCCCCGCTCGGTGAAGTAGCGAGGGATCTGTAGACCCGGCTTGCTCGCCGATTTGCTCGCCTTGTCACGGCTCGCGGTGCGCTTCTTCGGTGCCTTGGTTTCGCTGGCTGACTTCGCCTTACTGAGAGTCCGGGGACCGCTCGACGAAGAGCTGCTCGAATATTTTCGGGTTCCACCCATAATGACTGCTTCTTCCGACTTCTCCATCATGTGCTCATTCCTCATACAGTCGTTGGTCCCGCAGGTCGCCGTCGGACAATAGGGTGCCCAAGTGGCTAGCTACAGGCCAAGCGCTTCAGCCCCCCAGACTTACGGGCTGAAAAAAAGTTGTGTTACCGATTCGGGTGTTGCTCTTGCCCTCGCCGCGACGACGGAACCAACAAGCGATTCCGAACAACTGACCGCCGTAACGACAAGAGGATCGCTACTTAGCATGTAGGGTAACGCAGTGCAATTCCCCAAACGCTCCAGGCCGCTAAGTTGGTAATCAGCGACGGGAGTTTGGCCGAATAGAAGGGGCTCAAAACTGCCCAATCGGTGGAGATCCTAGCTGCCCAAAGCATCTTCGGGCCCCTGGGTTTCAGCCGTCAAAACGGCGGCCACCGATCGCTCTAGATCGTCTTCTCCATCGTCGCTGACAAGCGCCTTAAGCTCTGCTGCGGCGGCATTTTCGACCACGTCTTGGGCTGGAACCGGGTCCGCTTTCGGTCGGACCACTTCTTGGGGCACAGTCGGCGCTTGGGCTGCTGCGGGCGCAATCGGCGCTGGGATCTCGCCGCCCCGTTCCTCGGCAAAGAAGTGCCGCACCGCATCGGCTGCCGCTTCAGTCATGCCAGGCACAGCGAGCAGCTCTTCGCGGCTGGCGATCCGAATCCGCCGCACGCTACCAAGCGTTCGCAGCAGGGCCTGCTGGCGCCTGGGTCCGATGCCGGGAATGTCTTGGAGCTGCGAGCGGATCGTGCGCTTTTCACGCAGCTTCTGGTGGAAAGCGACCGCAAAGCGATGGGCTTCGTCCCGAATCCGCGACAGCACGAACAGCTCAGCGGTGTTGTCGCGCAGCCGAATCGGGTCTTTGGTCCGAGGCAGAAACACCCGATCGGGCTTGCGATCGCCACTTACATCTTCGCGCTCTTTGGCCAGGCCGATGACGTCCAGCTCTGCCGCCCAGTTCAAACCAATGTCCTTGAGCGCCGCCAGCGCCGTCGCAAGCTGCCCCTTGCCGCCATCGATCACCAGCAGATCCGGCAGTCCCCAAGGATCTTCGGAGGGGGCTTCGGCAGCCTCTTCCAGCGCCGCTTCACCGAGTGCCGCTTCGACCTGAGCATCGGCGGCCTCGGCATCTTCCGGATCGGGGTTGTCTAGGTCGGTCAGCTCCTCGAGCGGCGGCAGATCTGCTCGCGGTGCCGCCACTTGCACAGGCAACAGTGCGTCAGCACGGCGCCTCGCGGTTTGAGCTGCCGAAAAGCCGACCTCGCTCGATACCGAACCCGGTCCTTTGGTTTTACCGAGCGCCCGCCGAAACCGCCGCGACAGCACCTCATACATCGCCGCGAAGTCATCGTTTTCCACCGAACGAACCTTAAATGTCCGATACAGGTGCTTGGCCGGTTCGCCATCGAGAAACACCACCCGCGAGGCCACCGTGTCCGAGCCTTGCAGGTGCGAGATGTCGAAGCACTCGATCCGCTGCGGCAGCTTCTTGAGCCCGAGCTTACGCTGGAGCTTGGCGAGCGCTGCCTCGGCATCCTTGGCCCGGTTGCGACGACTGCTGTAAGCCGCTGCTGCGTTTTTGTTGGCCAGGTCCACCAGCCGATGACGCGGCCCACGCTTCGGCGTCTGCACCTCGACCTTGCGGGCTTTGCCGAGCAGCTCGCCGGTTCGCTCGCGCAGCCAGTCGCTCTTGGCCTGCTGGTCTTCGATCTCGATCGGGAGCAGCACTTCGTCGGGGATCTCGATGCCAGCGCGGTCGTAATACTGGCTCACGAACGAGGACATCGACTCTTCGTCAGGGAACTCTTGGCCGGTGCAGCGAAACGTCCGCCGTCCGACCAGCTTTCCTTGGCGAACCAGGAGCACCGCGATCTCCAGCACGTCGCCTTCGCGGTAGTAGCCGATGACATCTTGATCGACGAACTGGGTCGCCACCGCGTGCTGCCGTTCCAGCGTGATCTCAATCGCCTTGAGCTGGTCGCGCAGCGCCGCCGCCGCTTCAAACTCCAGGCTGTCCGACGCCGACATCATCCGCTCGCGCAGCCGATCGAGCAGCTCGCTCGACTTGTGTTCCAAAAACAGCGCCACGTCCCGCACCTGCTCGGCGTACTGCGAGGGCGGCACCGGCAGCACGCACGGCGCATCGCAGCGCTTGATCTGATGTTCCAAGCAAGGCCGCCGCCGACCGTTCATCACTTGATCGGTGCAGGTGCGCAGCCGAAAGTGACGCCCGATGACCTCCAGCGTCTGCCGACACGCCCGCGCCGAGTGATACGGCCCAAAGTAGCGCGCTCCGTCCTCGCGAATCTTGCGCGTCACCTCCAGCCGGGGATAGCGGGCCTTGGCATCGAGCCGCAGCACCAGATAGTTCTTGTCGTCGATGAGCCGGACGTTGAAGCGCGGCTTGTGCTGCTTGATCAGGTTGTTTTCGAGCAGCAGCGCCTCTTTTTCACTGCTGGTGATGACCGTCTCGATGTCGGCCAAGATCCGGTCGAGCAGCTTCACAAACGGCCGGTTGTCGCCCGAGCGATGGAAGTAGCTGCGCACGCGGTTCTTCAGGCTCTTGGCCTTGCCGACGTAGATGACGCGACCGCGCTTGTCCTTCATCAAGTAGACGCCGGGCTCGGTCGGTAGCTTTTCGAGCAGCTCGGCAATCGACGGTCGCAGCGCGATCTCATCCTCCGTGAGGACGGGCACTTGCTTGCGACGACCGCGTGGCGCCGGGGCCTCGCCTTCGGGAACCGGGATCGGGGTGGTGTCGCTGGTCGGCACCACGGCTGGGGCCAGAGCCAGGTCCGTCGATGACGCCACCGTCTCGGATGGCGACGGCGCAGACGAAGGGGCAGCTTTACGACCTCGGGCAGACATGGCGGCTACTGTAGCCAATCCACAACCCGTGGTCGTCGCAAAAACTCCAATCCAGCGCGCTACAAAGAAAGCAGCAAGCGCTCGATCAGTGACGCCGCCTTGGCACAGCCATCATGGGCCTGCATGTGGCGGCTGGTGCGCTCGAGGTTGCGACGAATGACCGGATCGAACAGGACGGTTTCGATCGCCTGGCTGAGCTGCTCCTCGGTCCACGAATAGCGAGGCAGCGCCACGCCGTGCTGGGTATCAGCCACTCGCGCCGCATTGTCATGACCATCCCAGGTAAAGGGCATCATGATCGGCGACTTCCCAAAATAGAGCGTCTCGTTGAGCGTGTTGTTGCCGCCGTGCTGGATCACCACATCACAGTGCGGCAGCAGCCCAATTTGGTTGCACCACGCCGTCACTTGCACGTTGTCGGGCAGCTCGGGGTAGGCGGACGCATACGGACCCACCGAGACCAAGACCCGATACGGCAGCTTGCCAAGCGCCGCGAGCAGTCGCTGGATGACGTCGATCTCAGACGAACCTGCCGAGCCAAAGCCGACATAGATGAGCGGTCGATCTTGGTTCACCGGGAAAGTCGGCACCACGATGGGCGATCCATCGTGACGTAAGCAGCCATCTAGGTAGGCAAAGCGCTCGGGATCGAGCGGGTTGTGACGCTGGTAACGCAGCGGCTGTGGGTACAGCAGCAAGTTCAGATACGGCGACGGCTGTTGGAACTCCGGCCACGGCAGCGCGGGATGCCCGGTCGAGACGACAAACTCGTTGAAGCGCTCGTGAATGGGTCGGATCGCTTTGGCAAACCGCGCCTCAAACTGGGCAAAGCCGGCCTGATCGTGCTCGTGGCAGCCGGAGACAAACGGCGGAATGCCCGGATCGGAAATCTCGTTTTCGCTACACGACACCACCCGCACCCATGGACAACCAGCCATTTCAGTCGCCGGATACAGTGTCGCGTTGTCTTTGACAATGAGAGCGGGCCGCAGCTCTGCCAGCGCCGCAGCCAGCCCCGGCTGGGCAAAGCGCACCGATTCAACACCTGCTTCCAGGCAGGCCTTCACATAGGTGTCGACCTGTTCCAGCGGCGAGGTTCGATACGCCACCAGCGCCTGGCGCATAAACTCGTGCATCTTCTCGGCGAGTTCGTTCGCAGGCAGCGGTAGAAGGCAGGACACATGATGCTCTTCCAGCCCATATCCGCGAGCCGGTCCGGCCATCAATGGGTCCACCAAGAACACCGGGCGATACCCCTTGTGCTGCAAGCGCTGGGCGATCCCAATCAGGTTGAGGCACGGGCCCAAGGCAGCAGGGCTCGGGAAAAACACGATCGTCTTCTGTACCGCCATGTGGAGCACTCGGCAGTGCGCGACCGGCACTGTCCCGGTTCACTTTATCACCATCGACCACACGCTAGAACGCGTGCGCTTGGTGGCATCCGCACTCGGTGACGCGGTGGCTGGCGGGCTTGACGGAAATAAAAAACTTTGCCGCTGCGGCGTGGCGCTGTATGGAAGGCGCAACTCTTCGCATTCGAGGACACAAGGCGCAATGAACAGACCTCCGCAGCTTGCCAAGGACCGTCGAGAGGGTGAGACTCCCGACGCAGCCGGAATCGCCGATCGACGCAGCGGTAGGGACCGTCGGATTCACGAGCGCATCTTGGTCGACTGGGCGGTCGACTACCGAGCCTCGGACACGTTCTTGTTTGCGTACATCTCGGACATCAGCGCGATGGGCATCTTCATCCGCACCCGAACGCCCGAGCCGCCGGGGACGCGCCTCAACCTAAGCTTTAGCCCGCCCGGTGGCCCCGCGATGGATCTCGAAGGTGAAGTGATCTGGATCAATCCGCCACGGGATGACGATGACAAGAGTCGTCAGCCGGGGATGGGACTCCAGTTTGTCGATCTGGGTGATGCGCAGCGCGAACAACTGGTGCGGCTGGTGCGAACGTTTGCGTATCTGCCCGATGAAGAAGAAGTGGTCGGCACCTGCTAGTCGGCGAGGATCTCGACGATGCCACGGCTGCCGTCGATGCGTAGGTACTGACCGGTGCGAATGCGCCGGGTGCTATCGGTGACACCGACGACCGCCGGGATGCCGTACTCACGGGCTACCACCGATCCGTGGGTCATCATGCCGCCGATATCGCAGACGAGGCCCGCTGCGTGAACAAACAGCGGCGTCCAGCCAGGATCGGTATAGGGGGCGACCAGGATCTCTCCGGCGTGCAGGATCTCGACCGAAGGATCGAGCACCACCCGCGCCAATCCCTCGACAATTCCGGCGGAAACTCCCAGTCCGGCCAGTGCCCCCGGAGGCAGGTCCGTCGGGGGCAGCAGTCGCGGCACTTCGCCCTCGCTGGTCATCACCAGCGGTGGGTTGAGGTGAGCATAGCGTTCATGTTCGGCACGACGGGCCAGCACCGTACCCTGTAGATCGAGTGCCGGATGGCCCAACAAATCCAGCAGTTCATTGTAATGAAGGAACCAGACATCTTCGACGGTTGCTAGCCGCTTCGCTGCGACCAGTGAATCGGCCACGGCCAGGACTTCGCGACGGAACTCCCACAGGCAGCGCACCAGCATGTACTTCGGATGCTCGCGCAGCCCCAGTGCATAGCGAACGCAGCGAACCTCGCGAGCCACCAGCCGCGCCGCGAGACCACCGCCTGCCGCTGCGACCAGGCGCTGACCAGCAGCCTCGGCTTCCGCCTGAAGTCGCTGGAAGTGGGCACGATGGGCCCCTGGTTCCGAAGCACGAGACAGACTGCCGATGATGCTCCCCAGCAGCAGTCCCGGCTGATCCCGATAGCGAGGGCGCGCCACGTCGATCTCACTGGGCCCACGCATGCCAAAGCGCTCTAAAAAACCCTCGAACGCACGCACGAACGGTGCTCCGCCCGGCAGGTCACGCAGGGCTTCGAGCGCGGTGGGATCTCCAATCCCCCGTCGCAGCGCCTCCATGAGTTCGGGATAGGGCCGGACCAAGTCGGTCAGATCACCGACCAGCAGGTCCATCTCGGTGGTGATGTTGCCGTACAGACCACGCTGCAGCGATTCCACATCTGCCGCATACTGGCTTCCCGCAAAGCGCTGCCGCAGCAGCCGCAGCGACAGCATGCCGACCCCAAACCGAGGGATGAAGTTTGGCAGAATCCCAAACATCCCGGCCATCAGCGGCAACAGTCGTTGTAGTCGCGGCAGCCCTGACGGCAGGGCCTGCAACTGACGTTGAAAATCATCGAGCTGGTCGTCGATCAGCCGATCGAGCGTGGAACGCAGCTTTTCGGGATGCCCCAGGAACAACTCCCGGATCAGACGCGGCGGCACTGGCCCGAGCAGACCGAGCAGCGGCCGGAGGTTCTGAAGGCTCGGCGGTGACACCGCTTGCACCTCGGGACGATCCGCAAGCTGCTCGATCAGTGCGGCCAAATCGGGATAGACGGCGGACAGCACCCCCATCACGATCCGACGCAGCGTCGGCACACGCAACACGCTGGTCACGTCGATATACAACCGCCCGCCCGCCGACACCATCACAGATGGCGAATCGGGAACATCGGTAATGTGGCGTTTGCCGACCGGAAACATCGCCTGCCAGATGTCCCGCCCGAGCGGAGTGATCGGAGCGATCATGTTTTGGGCGTGGCTAAACCCAAAGTAGACATGGAGCGCGTCGCCCGTCGGTAGCGGATCCGGCAGCGGATACAGCGAAGTAATCGGTCGCGCCTGCAACAGGAACAGCTCGCCGCGCTCTTTGCACCACTCGATGTCCTGAGGAATGCCACCGAAGAAGGATTCGACCCGGCGACCGAGTCCACACAGCTCTCGCAGGGCTTTGTCATCTAGCACGCGGGTCTTTCGATCGTGCTCAGACAACTTCTCGGTCACAGTGCGTCCGTCTGGTAGCGCCCGAATCGCCAGCGCTTTGTCACCGATCCGCACGTCCTTGACCGCCCCGGTGCGCTTGTCGAGCCGATAGAGGTCGGCCGTGACGAGCCCACTCACCAGCGCCTCCCCCAGCCCGAAGCCCGCATCGATGGTGACGGTGCCTCGATGGCCGCTGACCGGATCGGCGGTGAACAAGATGCCCGCAGAGTCGGGAAAAACCATCCGCTGAACCACGACCGAGAGGCCAATGCCGCGCTGGCCAAAGTGGTTCTTCTGGCGATACAAGATGGCGCGGTCGGTAAACAGGCTGGCGAAACACCGACGGATGGCGTCGAGCAGCGCCTCCTCCCCGCGAACGTTTAGGTAGGTGTCCTGCTGTCCCGCAAAAGACGCTCCGGGTAGATCCTCGGCGGTGGCACTAGAACGAACCGCATACGCAGACTCTGCTCCAATCGCTTGCCAGGCCGACACCGCAGCCATCGCCACTGCATCGGGCAGTGGCACCGCCAGCAGAGCTGCACGGATTTGTGAGCCGAGCACACGCACCGCTTCCGCATCATCGGCAGACACCGCATCCAGCGCCGCATACAGCCGAGGTAGCGCGGAACAACCAGCGGCAAATGCGGCGAAGCCCTTGGTCGTGACGCAAAATCCCGGTGGTACCGGAAATCCCGCACGAAAAAGAACCCCCAGGTTCACCCCTTTGCCACCCACCGTAGGCAGATCCGCCGACCCAATCTGCTGGAAGGTCCGAATCATCACTCCCCCCTTTGACGCGCTCGAGTGAACGCGTTCCGCCCCACCATTAGAAGGTGTTTCGCCAGCGCCGCAAACGAGCAAACACCTCTGTGGATGATAGCTCCGATTGCAGTTCCACTTCCCGATTCGCTACCGCCGCTTGAACCTGAGCCTTTTCACAGCGCAGAAATGGGTTGGTCGCGTGTTCGATTGCCATCGTCGATGGCTCACACGGCTCACCACGGTCCCGCCGCGCTGTGCAGTCCTGCTCACGAGCGAGCGTCGCCGCATTGGCGGGCTCGATGTGACGGGCAAAGCGTAGATTCTTCGCCAGGTATTCGTGTCCGCTGAAGACCCGCGTCTGACTGGGCAGTGCCGCCAAGCGACCCAGCGAGCCATGAAGCTGGACCGGAGTGCCCTCGAACAGCCTCCCACAGCCAGCACCAAACAACGTATCGCCGGTAAACACCATCTCTTCATCGGGAAAGTGATAGGCCACGGCGGTCAGGGTGTGCCCCGGAACATGCATCGCCAACACCCGCGTCCCGAACAGCAAAAACGATTCCCCATCAGCCAGTCCGTGCGTCTGGGCTGGTATGCGATGGCCGTCCGTCAACTCGTCGACATGACCATATACGGATAGCTCGGGAAAGCGCGACCGTAGTTCTTCGTGGCCACCGATGTGATCCGGGTGGTGATGCGTCGCCAAAACTGCGGTCAAGCGCCGGCCAGCCAGTGCCGCCACAATCGGTGCCGCTTCACACGCATCCACCACCGCCATCTCATCGCTGCCTACGGGCGACAGCAGATAAGCGTAGTTGTCCGAATAGCAGGGAACCAGCGTCACCGTCAGCATGGGTCACCGCTTAGGATGGACCGACTGGATCATCGCTCTCAACGGGTGGAGCCCACAGCGCCTGGCGAATCTCATCCAGTCGCTCCTCTAGCTTGCGCAGCTCCTCAATCTGTCCGTCGATCTCACGCTGCCGCACCGCCACATCGAGCCCTTGCGCCTTTCGTTCGGCCAGAGCGCGATCGAGCATCTCCGAAATCCCGCGATGCAGGGCTTGACCAGCCGCCGTCACGAAGTCCGCCAGCCTCGCCGAGAAATCATCCACGATTTGCTGAAAGCGCGGCAAGATCGCCTGCGCCGCCGTCTGCACCGCTTGCTCAGCCTGCTGCTTGGCCTGACGCTTGATCTCATCAGCCATCCGACTGTGAATGAGCACGGCGATGATCGGCGCAGCCAGCGTCAGCAGTCCGCCCACGAAAGTATTGACGAACAGGAAGATTCCCGTCCCCAGCGCCCCGAGTGCAAAGACCCCGACGTCGTATTTGAGGGTATCGACCTGAAGATCGACTCGGGTGTCTGCTGGACCCAGCTCCGCCGCCAGCGTCGCCATCGCCTGCTGGACGTTTTCGTTGGTGATCTGGATGATCTGCTCGGCCAGCCGCTCCAACTCCGAGGCCACGCGGTCGCCTTCCTGCTCCGCCCACAGCTTGAACGTGTCTTGCAAAAAGAGCTGAAGGTACTTGCGAACATCGTCGGCACTGGCGCGATCAATTTCACTCGGCAGCGCGGTGTGAAAGGCCGCGACAAACTCTTCCAAATCGAGCCGAATCCGGGCCTTGATGGCGTCCGATTCAGCGACGATCCTCGCCTGAAGCTGGCGCATCGTCTGCTGCTTCCCCGACAGCTCTTTTTGCACCCGGGCAATCCGCGTCTCCAGCTCCTCTAAGGTCAGGCCGAGCGAGCGCGCCTTGATGCCGAGGTTTTGCCGCAGGTACGCACACAGCCGCTGTCCATCGGATGAAGCGTTGTCGAGCAGCACGCGTCCCCGCTCATCGGACAGATAGTGCTGAAGGTAGTTCTTCAGCTCGGGAATGCCGCTCTCGCTACCCCGTCCTGCCAGTGCCAGTCGCGCTGACACCGGAAAGATCATCGGCTCGGCCCCGAGCAGCGGTTGCAGGTTGTCACGAACGTAGCGCGTCGCTTCCACCCGTTCCTCGGGCGACAACAGGTCCGACTTGCCGATCACAAACAGCAACTTGTCGCGGCTCCGACGCAGGATCCGCTGCTCCAAGAACGACCGCTCCGACTGCTTGAGTACCTGCGAGCTATCGAGCAGGAACAGCACCGCATCGGCGCGAGGAATGTAGTTGTAGGTAATCTCGGCGCGAGCTTCGTTGATGTCGTTGACGCCCGGGGTGTCGACCAGCGTGACCCGGTCGCGCAAAATTTCGGCAGGCCAGCCCACTTCGACGTAGCGAACCTTGTCGGCCTTGCTGCCTTCGATGGTGACCCACTCCGCGAGCGCTTTGGGATCCACCACGCGTTGGGTTTCGTCCATCAGCACCGCTTTGGCGCACGGCTTGTCGGCAAACACCAAGTGGTTGATGGTCGCCGTCGTCGGAGTAATTCCGGCAGGCAAGACATTCGCGCCAAGGAGCGCATTCACAAACGTCGACTTGCCGTGGTTAAACTCGCCGAGTACGACCAGCACAAACCGCTCTTCTTCCAGCTTGGGAATTCGCTCGCGCAGAAGCTCTGAGGTCAGCGTCTGCATCCCGGTGTCATCAGCGAGCCGTGCCACATCGCGGAGCACCGTCAACAGGCCGTCTTTTAGCTCCCGGTGCTGTTTGGTAAGTACGCTCATCGTCCACCGCCCTCGCCCGTCTGTCCGCCCGAGCCTCGGCCATCTGAAGCGGCCCCGCTGCTGCCCTTCTGGGTCGGTTTTGCCACTTCTTTGTCATCGAGAATCAGCGCCACCGCCGCATCGCAGTCCTCGGTGCTTTCCCCGTCTTCGGCCTCTTGCCCAACCACGGTGCGGTAATAGAGGCTGCCGGAAAAGCGCTGAATCGCTCGATAACGACGAGCCAGCTCGCGGCTGTCATCCTCGGGAAACGCCTTCTGCATCGCAATCAACGACACATCAATGCTGCGCGCACACAGCACCCCGGCACGATCGGCAGTGATATCGGCCCGTCGTGCCCACGCCAGCAGCGTCAATGTGGCGGGACGAACCGCCCAGCGCGTCATCGTACTGGCGTTGTGGGTTAGGTAGTGGAGCGCGGTACGGAACGGTACGTGGCCGTTTTGAATCCGCCCACACTCACGACCGATGACGTCGAGTAGCTCATCGGCGTTCAGGCTATCGAGCAGCCCTTGGCTGAGCACGATGTAGGTTTCGGCCTCGGTCCCCAGCGTCAGAACTCCCGACGGACGAGGCGAGATGTAGATCACGGGCACGTCGATGTGCAGGATCTCCGCACAGCGCTTCGCCGTCGCGGCCACCTGGCCATAGCGCGGGGCCACCGCCCGCACCGCTGGACCCAGCAGCTCGGCGCGAGCCACGCTCTGCCACAGACGCCCCGCCTCTTGCAAGGCCAGCTCGACCGGACGCAGGCGGTCTAGCGTACGCAGCAGACGAACATCACCGGGATAGGCATAGGCCGCTCCCTCGCGAACCTGGGCGGCGCGAGCCCCCTTTTTTCGCAGGACGTAGCGCTGGAAGTCAAAGTCCACGGTCGGCATGACTCAAGACGTTACACAAGTTGGGCGGTTACGCGCTACCTAAGTTGCCGCCCGTACCGTCTCGCCCCCTTGTGGCCTCTCCATCCGAGCTTACTGCACCCCGATTCGCTCATAACGATACGGCGGCAGCATGCGCTGGACAGCGTCGGTAATCTTGAGGCCGGTGTTGGCGACTTCACGCAGCTTCGCGAACGACCGCCCAGGAACCTCGAAACCCCAGTCGAGAGTCAGACGAGGCGGAATGTATCCCGGCCCCAGCCTGACCGTCGAGGTCAGCATCTGTCCCGTTGGAAGCAGCGCCAGATCGTAGTAGATCGCAACCCCTTGCACCGCCGTCGTGACCGCTCCAGTATCGGCACTAACCTTGAGCACCAAGCCAAGCTGAGCGGTGTTCTTGAGCGCGCCCAGCAGCTTGCCCACCCCGGCCAGCGATGCCTCCAGGTCGGTAAACTGGTTCTTGCGATTGACACCGCTCACGTACAGCGAGCCTTGGTAGTCCGGCTGCACAAAAAACGGGAACACCTCGGGCGGCAACGGGATCGACTTCACGACCTGAAGCTGTCCCTCGATCAGTTGCACAAGCTGTAGCCGCGAAAGAGACTCGCTCGGGAGCATGGCCGTTCCAACGGCGGTTTGGCCAAGCGTCTTTCCCGCCGCTTTCAGCTCCATCGCTTTGACATCGCGCCACGCACCGCTGAGGCCATCGACCAGCCGCTTGCCAGCAAGCCGCAGGTTGGGCCCTTGCAACACCCACAGCGACTGACCATCCGCTCCGAGCGCCAGGTCTATCGAAAACGGCTGCTCGTAGGCCTGCGACAGCGAGATGCCGGTCACGACCTGCGGCAGGCTGGGCTGGTGCAGGTCGACTAGGTGGATCTGGTTGGCAAACGCCTCCAGTACCGCAAGCTGACGACCATCGCCCACGAACTCGGCATCGATGAGCTCGCGCTCTTGCTCGGGCGCGGCCAGAGGCAACTGAGCCAGTGGATGCAGCGCCAGCGGTGTGCTGGCATCAACGACCGTCAGTTGGCGCTTTTGCAACACCACGAGCTGACCGAACGGCCCCACCACCAGCCCGGTCGGCTTCCCTTGCAGCGCCAGCGGCATCCGCTGCAGCGCTCGCGGCCCCCCTTTGCCACCCAGATGAAGGACCAACAGCTCACTGACTACCGTCTTGGTCGCATCCGCCGGTGTCGCAGCCGATGGGTTGTCCGTGGACTCTGGCTGAGCCAGCTCACTGGTCGGCTCTTGCAGCACATACAAGATCGCGCCGTCCGGGGACAGCGCCACAAAGCGCGCCAGCGGAAACAGGACATCGAACGCAACATCCTCGAAGTCGGAGCCATCGGTGCCCTGAGCCACCATTCTCCGAATCCGCACCGCGTTGCCTTGCGCATCGCCACCAAACGCATACACCGCCGTCAAAATCGACGTCTTCGCGGTTCCCATTCCATTGTCAATCTGCACAAGTTGCGAACCGGGCGGCACGCCACGCGGCAGTCGGGTGAGCAGCGCGCCTCCTTCTAGAAAACCAGCCACCTGCGCCGCTCGGCCCCCAATCACAATCCGCGAATCGGCGGTCAGGTTCTGGCCATGCACCGCGATCCACTCGCCGGGCGTATAGAGCCCATCCGAATGTTCCACGGACAACTGCCCGACGGCTGGCAGCGGCAGCCCACCGAGGTCTTGGGTGCGCTCGATGCTTGGCGGTCCTTGCGGCCTCAGAAGCAGAGGCCGATCGACGCGGGTCAGCGCCCCGCCACAGCCACTCATCATCCCGAGCAGACCGATCCCGAGCAGCCAAGCCCACAACCAGCTAGCCATCCCTTGTCGCACAGCACGTCGTGTCATGAATCTCATCCTGTCGCAAAACGGCCATCGATCACAACTGCGGTTCGCTGGCCAGTGATGTTGACAGCGGCTTTCTACGGGAAAAGAATGCGAGTCCATGCTCGACGCCAAAATCCTTCGTGAACGTCCTTCAGAAGTTCTTTCGATCTACCGTGAGCGGCTGTTCGATGACGCCGCCGCAGAGCTGGCTCAGTCTGCGATCGCGCTCGATGACAAGCGCCGCAACTTGCTTCAGGCCGCCGATGAGCTGAAGAACAAGCGCAACAGCGCCTCGCAGCTCATTGGCCGAGAGAAAGACGCCGACAAGCGCGCAGCGCTCATCAAGGACATGGAGTCGGTCAAATCCGACATCGCGGCGTTCGATGCTCAGCTCTCTGAAACCGAAGGACTGCTCGACAAGCTGCTCCTCCAGCTTCCGAACCTGCCCGATCCAGAGGTTCCGACCGGCAAGACCGACAGCGAAAACAAGGTCATACGCACGGAGGGCAAGCCCTACGGGTTTTCCTTTGCACCGAGGCCGCACTGGGAGCTGGGCGAAGCGCTAGGGATCATCGACTTCGAGCGCGGAATCAAGATCTCCGGCAGCCGCTTTTACATCTTGAAGGGCGCGGGCGCGGCACTCCAGCGGGCGCTCATCAACTGGATGCTCGACGTGCACCTCGACCAGGGCTACACCGAGGTGTACCCGCCGTTCATGGTCAAAGAGCAGTGCTTGTACGGAACCGGGAACCTGCCCAAGTTCGGCGAGAACCTGTATCGCGATGCCGAGGAAGACTTCTACTTCGTGCCGACCGCCGAAGTTCCGGTCACCAACATGTATCGCGACGAGATCCTCGAAAACGAGCAGCTCCCGATTCGACATGTCGCCTATACCGCCTGCTTCCGTCGCGAAAAACTGGCGGCGGGACGAGACACCCGTGGCATGAAGCGCGGCCACCAGTTCGACAAGGTCGAGATGGTGCAGTTTGTCCGCCCCGAAGACAGCAAGCAGGCGCTGCGGGGGCTGCTGAGTGATGCCGAGGAAATCCTCAAGCAGCTTGAGCTGCCGTACCGCGTCATTCAGATGTGTACCGGTGACCTGTCGTTTGCGGCCTGCGAAAAGTTCGACCTAGAGGTCTTCTCCCCGGGCGTGAACGAGTGGCTTGAGGTGTCGTCGTGCAGCAACTTCGGTGACTTCCAAGCACGGCGAACCCAGATTCGCTACCGTCCCAGCAAAGACAAAAAGGACAAACCGCGCCACGTCCACACGCTCAACGGTTCGGGCCTCGCACTGCCTCGGACGGTCATCGCCATCCTCGAAAACTACCAGCAAGCCGACGGCTCGGTCCGAGTCCCCAACGTGCTGCGCCCTTACCTACGCGGTCGCGAATTCATCAAGTAGCTTGAACCCGCCCTCTGAGCAGTCTGGGGGGTCAGCTACGAAGTTGGATGTTGATCTTGGCGGGAGTCGTGGCCTGATTGTCACGGCACTGCTCGTTGCCCTTGGTCAGCGTGGGAACGACCTGATAGCTACCGGCGGGCAGTCCCGTGCTGTCGTAGGGAATGAAATCGGTCACGGTGCCGGTCGCACTGCTTGGCGCAGTCAGGTACTGAACGAGCGGTTTGCCATCTTTGTCGATGCGGACCTGGACGCGTACCCCTTGGGCTGGCTTGCCCGCTAACTCGATGAGGTAACGGAAACGGGTGCCGGTTAGGCCGCCGCCAAGCTGGTAGTTTTCGTCTAGCGCAAGCGTGCTGACAAACGGGGTACGACCGGGGACGCACTGGCAAGTGCCTGCTGATAGACCGGTGCAGGTGGCATTGCAGCCGGGCTGGCCGCTAAGTACGCCGTCATAACCCAGGTCGTCGCAGGTGATGCCATCGCTGCTGCGCCCATCGCAGACCTCACTCTGACGATCACGCAGCCCATCACCGCAGAGAGCACGAGGGCCTCCCTGTGCCATGGCGCGGACCGCGTCAATGCGGCCACTCCCGTACAAATCGTCGCGTCCGGACGCGCCCAGATCGACGGCGCTTTCGCTGAGGAGCTGGCGCAACGCAACATTGCTGAGCGGTTTGTAGGCCGACCACACCAGGGCCGCTACACCCGAGACCACGGGGGCCGCCATGCTGGTGCCACTGAGAAAGGCATAGTCGCTCGGGTTCACTTGGGCGCTCACGGCAAGCCCTCCACGGCTGGCCCGCTCGACCAGCGCCTCGCCATCGCCCGCAGCCAGCGACATCACCATCACCGGTTGACCGCCGCCCAGGGAGATGTTGTCAGGAATCGCCCCAGCGGTGAGAGGATCGCCAAAGCGGTGGTTGTACAGAACGACACCGACCGCTCCCCCCTGCCGAGCACTACGAAGCTTGTCGTAGAACGGAATCGCCGTCTCGCCGGGTGCGCCAGGACCACGAGCAATCAGAGCGACTTTTCCGACCGGACGGCAGTTGGTGATCTCGGTCGGGCTGCCGAAACCGCAACTGATGATCTCGGTCGGTCCCAGAGCAGTGCCGGAGCTGCCTTCGGGAACTGCGACCTCGATGGGTAGCGGGCTGCCGCCTTGGGCAAACCCAGCGATGACCTCGCGCTGGCCAAGTCCGACCGGCACGGACGAATAGATGCCGACCCCAGGTGCGACGACGCCGACCGATGGGCCAGTGCCAGAGAAATCAGCCAGTTCGTCGCGACGATCGACGGCCCCGACGGTGAAGCTCTCAGGATAGGCACCGGGATAACTGGTCTGGGCGGTGGTGATGCTGCCTCGCAAGGCGTCCTCAGAGTTCCCGGATGCAGCAACCACCAGAACACCGGACTGATAGGCCTTGCGAATGGCGGTGTGCTCGGCCTCGCTGTCACTGGCACCGCCAAGGCTCATGTTGACAATGCGGCAACCGTCGGCTATCGCGGCATCGAGAGCGGCGACGACGTCGGCATCGCTGGCCACCGGGCTACCGTTACGGAGACGGAAAACTTGATAGACTCGAACGGTAGCCTGGGGAGCGATTCCGACGCTGCCACGACCATTCTTAGCCGCAGCGAGGATACCGGTGACGTGGGTACCGTGCTCGGCAATGTCGCGGTAATCGGGGCCGCGACTGACGAAGTTGTAGCCCGCAGCGAGCACCGCCGGTCGGTCGGGGTGGATCGACATGGCCCCACTGTCGTAGCCCGTATCGATGACGCAGACCGGGATGTTCTCCCCAAGGCTGCGTGACCACACCTTGTCGGCACCGACCTGTGCGACCTGCCAGCTATTGACGAGTTCGTCTCGCAGCGGTCGGGTGGGCAGCGTGCCGCAGTCGAGGCTGCACAGGCTGCCACGCAGACTGGTCTCCCTCTCATCGCCATCACAGACGCCGTTGCCGCAACTGGTGCCAAGCGGCGTGCGAACCACCGCCGAGGCAATCCGCAGCGTGGGAATTCGTTGCTGAAGCATGCTGAGCGCGTCGAGGCTGCCATGGACGCTCAAGCTGTCAGCGAGTCCGACTCGGTCGCTAAACTCATGTTCGATGGTGAGCCCGTGCTGCTCGATCTGGCGACGCAGCTCGGCACGGTCAGACCGCGTAGACGTCGATTCAAGCGCTGGCAGCGTCAGCACAAACTGATCCGCGAACACTTGGCCAACCGGCATCGCGACGGATGGCGAGCGCTCCTCGGCCGAACACGCCAGAAGCACGCTGCACAGTCCAAGCTGGACCACCCACTTCTGCCCAAGCAGACGACGCAGCCTAGAAAAGCCCGCCTTTTGTACCATGTGTCGGTTTTATCATGGGTGCTATGATCCTCGCTCCCAGCCAATGCTAGAGCCCGTCGCCCGCAACAAGCTCAGCTTTCGCACCTCTGGCCTGTTTCAGGATGGCCGAGGCGTGGTGGTTGGACAGACGGCGGTCGTGCTGCTGCTCAGCGTCGAACGATTGGTGTCGCTACTCAGACTCTTGAGTGAGGAACTACCGCTCGACGACCTGCTCCCGTCGCTACGTATCGAGGTCGTGGAAAACGCGCTGAACGCCTCATCGTACCTGTTGCGGTTTCAATCGAGTGACTCGCTGCTGCTCGACCGCATCGCCCGGCTGGCCCGGCTGGTCGGTGCACCGCTGTGTGTCGGGGCCGGTCACCACTTTGTAGCCTATCGCGATGAACGAGCGCCGCTTGGTTACGACGTGACCGAACCGCTGGCCGAGCCGCTTGATGTGGCGATCTACACCCCGGCATTTTCGCAGCCGTACCGTCTTGTCAGAGAACTGAAGCTCGCCCAGCTCCTGGGACAGCTCCAACTGCTGCCGCTACCGGGTGGTCTGCGCGCCCAGCTCTTTCCATTGGGCCACGATGGCCAAGAGACGGCCCCCGAAACGCCATCGGAAATGTTCCTAACCTGCGGACGCGGGCTCCTGGAACGACTACTGCGCTACCTGTGGCAACACGGCGTAAACGGTGAGCTGCTCATTCCAGATGGACTCCCCAGACCAGAGGTGCCCGCACGCGAATCACGACAAATCGAACCGATGGTGCGATTGATCTCACCGCCGGTGCCGCTGCTGCTACGACTGGCTAGCTTGCCCACGGTGCGGCTGCTCCGACTGGAAGGCACCAACTTCCTCGTCGAGCTTGGCTTTGCTCATCCGCTGCGTCTGACGTCGCTCCAGAGCCAATTTCCACTCGGCGACTCGTTTGTCTTTCTTGGTGGCAGACGCGGTCTGCTGCGGGCGCACAGTCCCAGTCGGATGCCGCTCAGTCGGCTGCTGAAACCCTCGCTGATCACCGAATCCAAGACGTCCACCGACCCGGAGCCGCGCAGCACTCCGCTGGCTGCTCGAGCGCTCTCATCGGCCACGAACACCCCGCCACCGCTCAAGGTGTCGCTACGGCTATCGTCTCGGCCTGGTTTGCCAGACGGCACGCCACCGATGGCCACGTTGATTCCGTGGCCTCGTCTCGGGGTAGTCCAGCGACTGCTGGGACTTCTGTCGGGGGATGCGCTGTTTGCGCTGCGTGCGGTGGGGATTCCAGCGGGGCTGCTGGTGTTTGGCGGGGAGTCGGTGCAGCACCTTGTCGCCGGTCGCTTGTTCGAAGAGCCCGCGCCGCAGGTCTACGTGCCACGAGGATTTCAGCTTCTGCCCGAGCTACCGCCATCTCAACTGCGGTCGCTACTTGGACAGAGCGAAGATCAGCTGATCCTGTTTGTTCCCGAAGAAGCGCAGCCGCTGTCGGTGAGTCGGTCGCTGGCTTTGCCACTGTCGCTGCGTCTATTGACGGCGCTGGCCAGCAAGGTCGCGGATTCGATCATCGATCCGGCTGCCGTGCGAGAACCCGCGACGGTGTTGCACTGTGAGCCGGTGTCGTTTTTCTCGACGATGCCGCTGTGGGGCCTGTCCAGCGAGCGGGAGAACTCGTGAACGATCTCGACTGGGCCACCGCATTTCTCGGTCGGTTCGCGCTGCCGCTCGTTTCGGGTGGTCAGGCATCGGTCGGTGTGCCGCTGCTCCAGAAAGGGACCGAGCGACTACTGAGAGCCGTAACGACGGGGCTCGATGCAACCACGATTGGGGTCGCCCTGTCGAAGGCACGTCAGCGGCAGCTTGCGGAGCTAGGCATCATCAGCGACACGCCGCTTCTGGCCACCGATCGGGAGTCGATCCGACTGCTCTCTTCGCTGCATGACGCGTTGTTTTTGTTTCATCCTCGCGGTCGAGAACTGGCCCCCAGGCGACGTGCGGGTCTGCTACAGCAGGTGCGCAGACAGCTCGTGACGGCTGCCGAGACACTGCCCGAGCCAGACGTTGATGCGGCCCGCAGCGGTCTGGCGCTCACGATGCTACTTGAGCGCCATAGCCTGCTTGCCGGACTGTGGACCCTTCGACCGGCGATGACGCAGCGCCCGGTAACTGGCAGCACATCAACCATCGAAAACGAGGTGCTCGCGGTGCCGATTGATGCCGATGAGCGACCGCTGCTGCGATACTTGGGGATGGCAAGTCCGCTGCTGCTCCTACTGCGCCCACCGCCGGGGGCCCTGCAACTGCTTGAGCTTTTGCCGTGGCTGCAAATCTCGCAAGTGGCCCGCTTGTTTGTGACGACGCAGCTTCGGCATGGAACCGCGCTTGGGATCAGCCGAATCAGCTCCGCCGTATCGCAGGTGCTCGACTACGCCCGAAGCGGAACCGAGCCACTGCCATCTGGCCAGTTGCTGACACTGCTGACGGTACACAGCCTGTTCCACCTGCGCGCCGCCATCAGCGAAGGAACGCCACCCATGGGAGACGATCTGCTGCGGGATGCGCTGGCGCTATATGCGACGGTAAACCAAGGTTGGCCGAGCTTGGCGATGCCGCAGGATGTGCTCAGCGATCAGCAAATGGCTCATCAGGTGGTGCGCTACCAGCAGGCCTGCATCGAGTTGGCCGGTAGCGAACGACTGCGGACGATGCACCAGCGCTGGGCATCCCTTTTTCCTGGTTCGTAAACACACTTCACGACGACGAAGACGCCGATGACGACGACTGAATCCAACCTCGCCAGGCTGCCGACCCTGCTCCAAGAGATCGGGCGACGGCTAAGTCGAGAGTTCTTAGCCAAAGATGAGATCATCCGACTGCTGCTGGTTTCGGTGATTGCCGGAGAGCACATGCTCATCGTCGGACCACCAGGAACGGCCAAGAGCGCGCTGGTGCGGACGCTGGCACAGAAGCTCGACGCTCGTTATTTCGAGTACCTGCTGACGCGCTTTTCGGAGCCGAACGAGCTGCTTGGGCCGGTCGACATTCAAGCGTTTCGGGAAGGCACCTTCCGCCGCCGCACCGAACAGATGCTGCCGGAAGCGGAGATTGCCTTTCTCGACGAGATATTCAAGGCCAGCTCTGCCATTCTGAACAGTCTGCTCGGTCTACTGAACGAACGTCGGGTGCAGATTGGGGCCGAACGGGTCGAGGTTCCACTGCTGGCGCTGTTTGCGGCGAGCAACGAGGTACCTTCCGACGACAGCTTGGCGGCTCTGCTCGATCGCTTCCTGCTGCGCGTGCGGTCGCAAAACCTGGAAGGCTTCCACTTTCAGCAGCTCGTGCGATTTGGCTTGGAACACGAGAAGAAGCTCCTCGGAGTGACCCAAACGGGTACAGTCGGCCAGACACCGCTGCTGTCGGCCGGTGACATCCTGGTGCTGCGCAAAGAACTGGCGGGCCGACTCCATTTCTCCGACGAATTTTTGACTGAGTACAAAACCCTGGTCGCACAGATTCGCAGCGAGGGCATCTTCGTTTCGGACCGGCGACTCATCAAGCTGCTCAAGCTGTGTGCGGCTTCGGCGCTACTCGATGGCCGCTCGCAGGCCGACGTAAGTGACCTATTTGTGCTCAAGCACACCTGGAATACCGTCGAGCAAGCCGAAATTCTGGCTGGCATCGTCGACCCGCTGCTGCGCCGGCATCGTCAGGCGAGCGGAAAGCTGGGGAACCGCGATTCCCAAGGACTCAAGGCGATGCTTGAAGAGCTTCAAACGCTGCGGCTGGCCCTCCAGCGCGCTGGCGAGCTGTCCGATGTGCAGCTCTTCGCCAAGTTACGAACCCTTGGTGAGCTTCGAGCCGCCTTGCAGAGTCACGGCAGCGACGAGAGCCAGCGCGCAGTGAGCGAAATCGATACGCTACTCGACAGCGTCGTCAGCACCGCGCCAGTCGGATAAGGAACCTGCGGATGTCCAGCCCCAGCACTCACTTCACAACGTGCAACCTGTGCGAGGCCATGTGCGGCTTGGCCGTCACCGTGGAAGGAGGTCGTGTCACCAGCATTGCTGGCGACGAGCAGGACTCCTTTTCGGCCGGTCACATCTGTCCCAAGGCGTTTGCACTTCGCGAAGTCTACGAAGACCCGGACCGCCTGCGCCAACCGATGCGTCGAACCGCCAACGGCTTTGTGCCCATCGGTTGGGAGGAAGCGCTCGACGAGGTCGCCAGCAAGCTGTCGGCCATCCGCCGCCGTGATGGCAAACACTCGATCGGCATCTATGCGGGCAATCCGACCGTTCACAACCTGCAAGCGCTGCTTGGTTACGCCGGATTTTTGCGAGCGCTCGGGTCACGCAACCGCTTCGACGCCAACTCTCAAGATGCCAACCCTCGCCTGCTCACCAGCCTGCTTCTGTACGGCGAGCACACCACGATTCCGGTTCCCGACATCGACCGCACCCACTACATGCTGATGCTTGGTGCCAATCCGGCAGCCTCAGGCGGCAGCTTGATGTCGCTGGGCGATGTCAAAAAACGAGTACGCGGAATCAAGGCACGCGGTGGAAAGTTGGTGCTCATCGATCCGCGCCGCAGCGAAACCAGCGACTGGGCCAGTGAACACCACTTCATCCGCCCCGGTGGTGATGCAGCGTTTCTGCTGGCACTGCTGCATGTGCTGTGCGCCGAGCAAAAGGTCCGCTGGGCCGAGGTCCGTCGCCTCTCCCGTGACAGCGAGCGCATCGAAGCGCTGGTCCGTGACTTTGCACCCGCTACGGTCGCCGAGCAGATTGGCATCCCAGCGGACACCATCATCCGCATCGCCCGCGAGTTTGCGGCTGCGCCTAGCGCCGTGGCCTATGGTCGCGTCGGAACATGCCAACAAGAGCTAGGTACCGTTGCCAACTGGCTGATCGACGTGCTCAACCTGTTTACTGGAAACCTGGATCGCGAAGGCGGCTCGATGTTTCCGCAGCCCGCGTTTGACCTGGGTGCCCTGGGTCGCAAGGTGGCCGGGAGTGACTACGCTCGGTGGCGCTCCCGAATCCGAGGTCTGCCCGAAGTCGGTGGCAACCTTCCCGCCTCGGTGATGGCCGAGGAAATGGAGACCGCCGGACCGGGACAGATTCGCGCATTGGTGTGCGTTCTGGGCAACCCGGTGATGTCCGTGCCAAACAGCGCACGACTCGATCGCGCCCTGGCAGGACTCGAGTTCATGGTGTCGCTCGATTACTACATCAACGAGACCTCGCGCCACGCGCACATCATCCTGCCCGGTCGCCACGCACTCGAGCGGTCACAGTACGATGTGGTGTTTCACGCGCTGCAAGTCCGCAACACCGCCAAATACTCACTGCCGGTGCTACAGCCCGCTGCGGATTCCCGGACCGACTTTGACATTCTGTATGAGCTGTCGATGCGCTTGGGAGGACTGCGAACGGGAGTACCGCTCGTCGACCAAGCGCTGAAACTGGGCCATCGCTTTGGACTCCGTCTGACCCCGGAACATATTGTGGATCTGGCGGTTCGAACCGGTACCTATGGCGATCGGTTCCTGCCCGGGCGTCACGGGCTCAGCCTCCGGAAGCTTACGGAATCGCCGCACGGAATCGATCTGGGACCGCTCCGTACGTGTCTCGCTAAACGCATCCGAACCCAAGACGGACAGATCAATTTGGCACCTCAAATTTTGATCGATGATGTACAGCGAGTCAGGACGTGGCTTACCCACACCAAGGAGTCCGGGATGCTGCTGATTGGGCGACGGCAGCTCCGCACCAACAACTCCTGGATGCACAACTGTCCATCTTTGGTGAAGGGACCAGACCGATCCGCGCTGTTGATGAATCCTGAAGACGCCACCCGGTTGGGACTGACGGAGGGACAGACTGTGCAGGTCGACAGCCGCGTGGGCTCCGTCACTGTAACACTTGCGATAAGTGATGAGATCATGCCGGGAGTGGTGTCTTTGCCGCACGGATTTGGTCATCAGCAAGCGGCCTCGACTCTGCGGGTAGCAGGAGCCCTGAAGGGGAGCAATGTCAATCTACTCACCGATGAAACACTCCTTGATCCATTGTCCGGTACGGCCAGCCTAAATGGCGTCCCGGTGCGCATCAGCACGCCTCCCCAACGCGAAGCGACCGTGTAGGAATCCTGTTAGGAATCCTGTAGGAATCCACCGCGAGACACTCTCATGAGCCACCCCGTTCGCATCATCGGTAGCTATCTGTCAGTATTTGGAGGATCGCTATCCGACTCCGTCTTTGTATCCGCTCGACATTGCGAGACGTGCAGAGGATCGCTGGATCGAGGAATACTCCGATACTTGAATGGCCGAGGTCTTCATCTGGCGGATCTTCAATCAGGTAGCCATCGGTCCAGCGGTGTGGGATGAACCGGCCAATCACGAAGTGGTCCACAGAGCACGCGAGCAAGAACTCCCGAGCATCATGGACTACCTAGAGCAGCTCATTCCCGCTTCGGGATTCCTGTTTGGGCCACTCTGTATCGCGGATATCTCTCTTGGGGCGATGTTCCGCAATGTCGCGCTGGCAAGGATTCCGCTCGACTCGACGCGCTGGCCGAAAACGGTGTACTACCTGGAACGCGTTCACTCGTTAGATAGCTTCGCGAAGCTATTTCCCATCGAGCACCGACTGATCCGAACCCCCCCGCGCCAGCATCGCGCCGTGCTCGCAGAGCTGCATGTGCCGCTGACCCCGGACAGCTATGCCAGCGAGTCACCGCGACGAGGGGTGATACGGCCCTAGCCGAAGCTGGTGGACCACTACGGAGTCAGCGTCAGTAGAAAGCCAAACGGAGACAGTCCCACGGTACCGACCACCGTGCTCTTGCTCACCAGGCCGGCGGCGACGACCTGATCCCCAGGGAGGATCGCCGTTCCCTTGACCTCGTCGGATGAGGAACCACCGAAGCGATGCGCCCAGCGAACCCGTCCGTCGGCGGCGCTCTTGAAAACGAACGACTGTCCAGCGGCAGCAACCGTGTTTCCGAACCCAAAGTCGATGTCTCCGTCTGCTCGACCCCCCAGTACGATCTGCCCGGTGGAGTCCACCGCCGGATTGGTCAGATAGATTCCATTGTTCGATGGCAACATGAACGATCCCAAGTGCGCACCGGTGCCGGAATACTGAGCCCAAAAGATCGCCCGGTTGGTCGAGGGCGTACGCGGACCGCCACCAAAATCTACGCTGCCGTTGAAATCGCCGACGTACCAAATCGTTCCACCGTTTCCAGCAACAACGGTACTGACAGAGTACTGTCTCTGTACAAAGCGCTTGCTCCAGCGAGCGACCCCAGATGGAGCAAAGCGAACCAGGAACGCATCAACGCTGGGGTTTGTACCAACATTTCCATCCCCGAAGTCAATCGGATAGCCCGCCGTACCCGCCACCACCACGTCGCCATCAGACATCACTGTCAATCCAGACGACTGATCGTAGCTGGTAAATCCGAAGCGCTTGGACAGAAGGTGCGCTCCGGTCGTGCTGAGTTTGAGCAGATAGATATCGCGCGAACCCGCTGACGTAAACGTACCACCGCCAAAGTCGATGGTGTCTTCAAACCCGCCGGTCACCCACAGGCTGCCATCAGCCGCAAAACCCGTGGAGATCCCTACATCCACCGCGTTCACGGTCGGTCCGCCGTAGGTCCGGAAAAATCGTTGAGCACCGGTCGCGGTATACTCGGTCACGAACGCGTCGTGCGTACCAGTGGCCGCCGAGCGCAGTGAGTATCCCACCACCGCCACGTTGCCGTCCTTGTCTGCGCTGACCTTACGCGGAACATCGCTATAGGCGCGTCCAAACGTCTTGGCCCACTGCCGTTGACCGAGCTTGTCAAACTTGATCAAGAAACAGTCCGAGCTCCCGCTGCTCGACACCGGTCCATCCCCAAAGTCGGCATTCGAAAAGCTGCCCGTTAGATAAATCGATCCATCGACGGCGGTCGCGACATCCTCGACCTGCGCGTTGTAGCTGCGTGCCCATAACGGCTTCCCTTCGGCAGGTGGCAGCGCCAAATCGGCTGGTGGTGTCAAATCGGGAAGCCCACCGCCTCCATCCGGCCCAGGCTGCTCAACCATCGCCAAATCGGAAGCGGGCCCCGTTCCCTGTGTCGCTCCGCCCTGTGAACAACCCGCGAGAAGAATCAACAGACCTACGGCTCGATCATGCATCGGTCCAGTAGACCCCGATCGGGCCGCAATTTCAATCCAGCCCTCGATCGCGAACCATCGATAGGGCCGAAAGGACTACTTTCTTTTCGGATCCGCACCCGCGTAGTACTTCATCAGTCGCTTTTCCCCAACGGTGTGAATCCGCCGCTCCCCAACCAATTCGTGAAGGGGTTGACGAAGCTTCTCCATCAGTTCCGCACGTACCACACCGACATTGCCGAGCAGCTCATCGTTGGTGTTGGCCGCGATCTCTCTGCGGCTGAGTCCATCCTTGATTCCGGATAGCACGTTGACAATCAAGCCCTTGAGCGAGTTCTTCTGCGCATCGCTCAGGCGTGACCGTCGAGCGGCCTTCCCACTCGGCTTCGATGAGGGCTCAGACTCCCTGCGTCCCCCCGCCAGCGTCGCCGCGAAGTCGAGGACTCCCATCGTCGACACCGCCGCCCACACATCTTTGTGCTGCTGAATGCCGGTCAAAAACTGATCGACCGTGACGCGATTGCTGGGATGAAGCTTCTCGAACATGCGCGTCGCTGCTTGCTTTCGCAGATCCTCATTGCGCGCTTGTAGTTCCTGTTCAAACAGCGAACCAATATCCAACACTTGTCCGGTTCCAGAAATCTTCTTTGCAGCCATCAGTTCATTCTCCGTATGCGAAAGGGGTATTTACGTCCACGCGTAGACTTGTGCGAACCGCCTCCGACTTGATTCTCAGAACAGTCATTTCTCGACGGAAGTGACGATGTTCTGATGTAATGAGCCAAGCAAAATCGGAGCAACTCGAATAGACAAGACAGCGCGGGGATTGAATGCGCCTTCTATTGCGGATGTCAAGCAATTTGGCTAGCACACGGACCATCCAGCGCTACCGCTTCAGCCATACCGAGAATCAGCGCACGCGTCCCAAGTGCCAAGACGAAACGAAAGACGCGCCGTGGGCCCGTGCACTGTGAAGCACAACTACACCGGAAACGCCTTTTCTTCCTCCAACACGGCAAAGACATCGACCTCAGGCTTGATCTTGTCGTACAGATCCGGAAAAGCCCCATCGGCGAGATAGGTCTTGCGGACCTTGCGGTAGAGCGACAGATCGAACATCTCGCCAAACTCCTCGCGGGTCATAAACGTATCGGCGTACAGAAATGGAAATCCGCCGACCTTTTGTGTGAAGGATTCCATTTCGCGCATCGCATGGACGGTTCGAAACGGCTTCCCCGCTTTGATTGGCCCCGGCACTCCGTACACCCCTAGATCAAAGTACATTCCGTAGTCGGTGCCGAAAATACGATCCGCACTACGAGGTGGCTTGAGCTGGCCACCACCACTTTTTCCATCCGGACTGTGATCGTAGACGCGAGATGGATAGATCAGCAGCGGATACATCCCAAACAGCTCGTCGACCTTGTCAATCGCCGCAGACATCGCAGAGATTGGCAGCACGATGTCTTGGAAGACCTGCAACGTGAAGGTCATCTTGCGCACCATTGGTGTCGTCGAAAACTTCAAGAAGGCAATTTTCGGCGGCATCATCCAGCCAAGCAGCGCCCGAAAGAGAGGATGATTCCCTTGTGGAATCATATCGGCGACCACCCAAAAGATGCTGCGATTGTGACGCATCAAATAGTGCCGCAGCGGAATATACTCTTCGCCTTCCCGATCGATAAATTGTTCGACGTGTTTGTAAAACCATGGCTTGGTCGGTCGTCCGATCTCGTTCACTTTCCTCTTCTGCTCTGTGGTTTCTACGTCGGCAAAGCGACCCGACATAATCACCGCACGATCTTTGCTGTAGACGGTGGCTTCCACAAAGTCTGGTGCGTCCGCCGCACAGGCCAGCTCGCGGATACGCTCGCAGTACTCCTGCTGGGAATACGCAGGAGAGTACGTCATATGCACATAGGGTTTGACCGGAATGACCCGCAGCGACAAACCCACGAGGAGCCCCAACGTCCCATGTGACCACGGCAGCGCATGAAACAGGTCGGGATGCTCCTCTGCGGTGGCCCGAACGAGTGAGCCGTCGGCCAACACGACCTCATACGCTTTGACGTTTTCTTGAAACAGCCCCACCTTGTGAGAGTGGGTGGTCATTCCCACCGCCATGGCCAAACCGCCGACCGTGGCTTCTTCGATCTCGAGCGTCACCGCCAGCATGTAGCCACGCGGCAACAGATAGCGGGTGATTTGTCCCACGGTCACAAACGGCTCGACATGGACCACTTGCTGTTCGATGTCCAGGGACAGAACATCACGCAGACCGCTCATCTTGATGCGATGCCAGGTGTGCTTGGGCTCGAACCGCGTGCTTAGGTTCATCCAGGTCTTGCGATCGGTGCACATCGGCTTCCGCTCCGCTTCTGGAACAGAGGCCCAACGCGTCACCTGACCCTGGACCGAAGCCACCCGCTGCGCGTGCTCCTGTGGAGCAGAGGCAATCCGTTCATAGTACAAGTTGCGCAGGCGCAGCACCGTATCAAAGATCGTACCGATGGGAAGACCGATTCCGGCCAGCACCAACGTACGGTGCTTGGTAAGCAGGTCAAAGAAGAGATCCTTGAACATTACGCAGCCACTCGAGTTGCAGGGGAAGGAAGGCGACGCTCGGTCACGCGCAGCACACCTTGGTTTTCTGGGACCATGACCATGCCTCGCCACAGGTGTTCGGAAACCCCGGGCGAAAGCGCTGCGAATCGCAGGTGCCGAAGCAGTGTTCCTAGCACGATTCGCATTTCAAACAGAGACAGCGCCATTCCGATACAGCGACGAGCCCCGCCCCCAAACGGCATATACTCATAGGGGGAGTATTCCTTTTCCAGAAAGCGTTCCGGACGGAACCGGAACGGCTCAGGATAGATGCTCGGATCGTGATGGATCAGGTAGATGTTGGGTGAGACATACACCCCTGGAGAAATGTCATATCCCCCGATCCGCCACGGTTTCTCAAATGGAGTTCTCGACGCCGCAGGCACCGTGGTCGTACAGCGCAGCGATTCCTGACAGACTGCGGTGAGATAGGGAAGATCGGCCAGTAGCTCGGGATCAGGATCTGCTCCGAGCGAGTCCACCTCTGCCACCAGTTTTTCCAAGATATCTGGGTTGGCATGAAGCAGAACCATCGCCCAAGTCAACGCCGCAGAAGTGGTGTCTTGACCAGCGACAAACAGCGTGATGAGTTGGTTGCGAATTTCTTCGTCAGAAAATGCGGACTCTGTCCCTTCACGGGATAGCACCAGTGCGGACAGTACGTCTGCGCGGTCAGGATCGGGATTGTGGCGACGCTCCGCAATCTCGCGCATCAGCCAGTCGTGCACCACCGCCCGCTTGCGCGCAAAGCGACCAAACGGACTCCACGGTCCCAAGTCCACGCGAGTCCAGGGCACGATCACCAGCGGTGCCGTATAGGCGAGCACCATTTGCAGGACATTCTGCGCAGCCTCCGGCAACGTCTGGTCACTGACTCCAAAGATCGCCCGCAGGATGACCTCTAAAGAGACATCCTGGAACAGCGTCAACATCGAGCGCTGCTCCCCCGTCCTCCAGTTTGCAATCGCCTTGGTGGTGGCGTTCGCGATCGTGGGACCATGCTTGCGCATCCGCGAACCATGGAGCGGTCCGTTGAGAAGTCGACGGATTCGCTGATGAGGCTCTCCATCAACGAGAGCCACGGAGCTCTTCCCCACCAGCGGCGCGATCACCATGTTGGAATCGCCAGCATGCACCACATCTGGTGAAGCGATAAATAGGTCGCGGATCAGATCTGGACGCGCAACGTGAACGCTCGGTCCGATCCCAAGGAGTCGGATGGTGAAGATATCACCGTAGCGCATGTGCAGGAACGTTGAGAAGTCACAGAAGTGCTTGATCAGCAGATAGGTCTGAGCGGTGGCAGGCAGACTAGAGCCGGGAGGCAGCGACATGGGACTCCTTATCAGAGCGGACACAGGGGGACCGAGGGAACCAGACCGCGAAGTTCGCGTGACCAGCCCGGCACCTTTTCACACGAAATCTCACCCTGTCAAGTGCGCATCAGCACCAGCCCTATCCCGTCGCTATGCTGCCAGTGCAAGCCCCCCAGCCAGCGGTCCGCAAGTGGAAGACTAGACCCGTCCGATTTCCCAGCACGACCCAGCCCGGATGCGGCATCCTACGTACCATGCCGTGGTGGTTTGGATATCTGACGCTTGGGGCTTGGCTGCTGGTCGTTGCTTGTGCAGCGATGGCGCGAGGTCGAGCGTTTGCAACGTTTGCCGGGGTGATCATGGGGTTACATTCCCTGATCGCCGCAGAGATCGCACCGATGTTCGCGAACGTGATGCCGGTGTTTGTCGTGCTGCACCTTGCAGTATACGTGCACTTTGTGATGCTGACGCGAGCGCGGATGCGATCACTCCTGTATCGGCTGCTCATAAGCTGGCCAGGCTCCTTCTTTTGGGCCGGAACGCTGCTGGCGATGCCGTGGGCGGTGGCCCGTGCCTTGGGATTTACGCCGTGGGGCATCGTCATCCCGTATGCGCTGGCCGCCATTGGGTTCATTCAGTCACATGCTACGCATTCCGAAGAGATTGACCTGGTCATTGGCGATCACCATTCGGATACGCAACAGCCTCGACCCCACCCAAGAGGTAAAACAAGAGAACAGCGCCCACTGCGCATCGTCCAGATTACCGATCCCCACATTGGTCCGTTTATGTCGGTAGATCGACTACGTAAGATTGCCGAAGATGCGGTATCTAAGCAGCCCGATCTGGTCTGTCTGACGGGCGACTTTTTGACCATGGAATCGCAGGGCGATCCGGAACTTTTGCGCCGTGCCTTTGAGCCGCTCGCAGCACTCAAGGGCCGCGTCTTCGCCTGCCATGGCAACCACGATCATGAAGCCCCCGTGACCGTGCGCACAGCGCTGACAGCAAACGGAATCGTCTTGCTGGTCGATGACGCCGCACTCCTTGATACCGAGGCTGGCCGCGTCCACATCATTGGCATGGACTTCGCGTGGCGAGAGCGAGCCGAGCGCATGCAGCGTGTCTGTGAGCAGCATCCCCGCATCCCGGGCACAACGCGGATCGTCATGCTGCACGACCCGGGAGCATTCAAACACCTACCGGAGGGAGAAGCCGATCTTGTCCTATCCGGGCACACCCACGGCGGCCAAGTCGGTCTGCTCAGCTTGGGACTATCGTGGACGATTCTGCGGCTGTTTGGAATCTCGATTCCGGATCATGGATTCTGGGCGCGTGGTCGGGATCGCATGTATGTCCATCGTGGCACCGGACACTACGGATTCCCGCTGCGAGTCGGAGTCCCCGCTGAAGAGAGCTTGCTCCGCATCCACCGCTCCCAAGCCTAAGCTCGCGTTTCGAACAATCCTGCTAAAATGAAACGAATTGTCCGGTTCAGCCGAACAATCGGGATGGCTTGCTATGCGTCACGCTGGCTGGGATAGTAGATGGAAGTCTCTGGGTGGGAGTACCGTGGATGAAGTACGGAACCGTGGATGATTTGCTCTGTACCGTCGATGTAGACAGCTCGGCAGAAGACAGTCCGCTGTGGTACGAGGCTCCCAGCAAGCAAGCCTCCCTGCTAGCGCGTCGTTATGAGATTCAGGGACTTCTCGGATCTGGTGGTGCGGGTAGTGTCTTTCGGGCTCGCGATCTGGTTCTCGGAGAAGACATCGCCCTCAAGATTCTCAAGCGAGTGGGGCCAAATCCCGGTGAGGCGTTGGAGCATCTCCGCAACGAGGTACGACTGGCACGCAGAGTCACCCATCGATCGATCGCCCGAGTGTACGATCTCGTTGAACACGAGGGCTTCTACTTCCTCACCATGGAGTACATCGACGGCCTGTCCCTGGCCAAGCGACTGGGGCGGAGTCGTTCCCACCAGCGCAAACTCCCGCTCACCGAGGTCATGACGCTGGCCTCCCAGATCGCCGAAGGGCTCTCTGCTGCACATCTTGCCAACGTCGTGCACTGCGACCTGAAGCCAGAAAACATCCTGCTTTCGCGAGATGGCAGAACCATCCTCACCGACTTTGGAATCGCACGAACCTGCTCCCACGATCTGGCGTCCGATGCCACGCCCACGGGAGTAAGCGGAACCCCCGCCTACATGTCACCCGAGCAAGTGTCTGGTTGTGCCATCGATGGTCGCTCGGATCTCTATTCACTGGGCGTCATGATGTTTGAAATGCTCAGCGGTCGGCTCCCGTTTCAGGGTGAAACGGGAAAGCAGATCGCGATGGCGCGTCATCTGGAGGATGGTGTCAAGGA
>WBZP01001027.1_pt1 | contig 35903 bp, 41 predicted proteins | sample 5204301 | NCBI WGS metagenome assembly WBZP01 (sample SAMN12412401, study PRJNA552823) | activated sludge metagenome | isolation source: activated sludge from nitrification reactor of wastewater treatment plant... | place: USA: Pennsylvania | collected 2017 | reverse complement strand
CTAGGAGGGAGACGACCCTGCATTCGTGCGTAAACTAAAACTACGAGAAGGCACGGACACTGCCGCCCTCTTCGGTCACCACGACCGGCACCTCAAACTGATTGAGGACGATCTCGGCGTGCGGCTGTCCGCACGCGGTGAAGAAGTCACCCTCGACGGTCTTCCTGACGCGACTCGCCAAGCCGAACGGATCCTCTTCGAACTCGCAAATCTCACCAACGAAGGACTGGTGCTTCAAGTCGACGATGTGACGCATGCGCTGACCGCGCTACGTCAGACACCGGATGCCTCCATAAAAGAGGTGTTGACCAACGCCACGACGATCGTCACGAAGAAGCGGTTCGTCGGTCCGAAATCTCCTACTCAGAAGTCCTACATTGAGGCGATCGAGAAGCACGACATTGTGATTGCGATCGGGCCTGCCGGTACGGGCAAGACCTATCTGGCGATGGCAATGGCGGTCAGTGCGTTGATGAAGAAGGAAGTGAGTCGCATCATCCTGGCACGGCCCGCAGTCGAGGCCGGCGAGAAGCTCGGCTTTCTCCCCGGCGATATGTATGCAAAGGTGAACCCGTATCTTCGTCCGCTGTACGATGCGCTGTTCGACATGATGGACATGGAACGGGCCAATCGAATGATTGAACGAGGGGATATTGAGATCGCGCCGTTGGCATTCATGCGCGGGCGCACACTGAATGACTCCTTCGTCATTTTGGACGAAGCTCAGAATGCCACAGCGGAACAGATGAAGATGTTCCTGACCAGATTGGGATTTCATTCAAAGGTGGTTGTGACCGGAGATATCACGCAGATCGATCTGCCGTCCGAGCGGGTGTCCGGTCTCATTGAAGTGAAAGAAATCTTGCGCGATATCGAAGGGATTGCCTTCGTATATTTCGATGAGAAGGATGTGGTCCGTCATCGGCTGGTGCAGGACATCGTCCGAGCGTATGATCGACACCAGTCTGCAACCGGTGGTGATCCCAGGCTGTCCAAAGGGCCGGCCTTGCCGCACTCGTCGCCGTCCGGGTCCAACAAGTGGTCTTCCTCTGGTTCGCCGCCCCGAGGCTCCTCGGGACAATCTCACTAAATGGCTGTCTATCTACGTGTTCGTCTTATTCGTGTCAGGGTACGTCAGGCGGCCCTGAGGCGTCTGGCTGAGCGCGTGCTTGTCACGGTCGGGGAAAAGCAGTCAGAGCTTAGCCTGGATTTGGTAGGCGATGGGCGGATGCGTCGGTTGAATTGTCAGTATCGGAAGAAGGATCGAACCACCGACGTCCTGGCGTTTGCTATGCGAGAGTCGAGCAGCCCGGTGTCGGCGCTGCTCGGCGATGTCGTGATCTCTCTGCCGACGGCGCAGCGGCAGGCAAAAGAAGGCGGACGATCCCTGAGTGAAGAGCTGGCCTGGTTGCTGGTTCATGGCGTGTTGCATCTCTGCGGGTACGATCATGAGCGAAGCGACGCGGAGGCGCGCCGCATGAAGCGGCGGGAGCAAGCGGTGTTACGAGGTCTGCGGCCGATTCCAATATTGGCGACGGTGCCACGGGTGAGTCTAATGTGTGCTGGATCAACGGCGGCGAGGAAAGGGTAGCGATGGGATGGTTTCAGCGGCTGAGCGATGGGCTCAGCAAGACGCGTCAGGTCGTTCGGCAATCACTGGATCGTGTCTTGGGGCGCACGCCCGATCCGGCGATGCTGGAGGAGCTGGAGGCGGCGTTGCTCTCTGCAGACTTGGGGGTGCATGTAGTCGACCGATTGATGACCCATGTGCGCGAACATGCCAGAGGGGCGGATGCGGCCAATCCTGAGGCGTTGCAGAATGTCCTGAGCCGGACTTTGTATGGTGTCTTGGCGCCGGTGCAAGGGCCGTCGCTGGAACAGTTGATCGCGAAGGGGCCGAAGCCTTTTGTGGTGCTGATGGTTGGGGTGAATGGCGTCGGAAAAACAACGACCATCGCCAAGGTGGCGCAGCGGTTGGTGCAGGGTGGTCGCCGCCCTCTGCTGGTGGCCGGCGATACCTTTCGCGCGGCGGCAATCGATCAGCTGCAAGTGTGGGCGGATCGGGTCGGTGTGGATGTGATCCGGCATCGCCACGGCGCGGATCCGGCGGCCGTCGCGTTCGACGGCATTGTGGCGGCCAAGGCGCGCGCGGTCGATGTGGTGCTCATTGATACGGCCGGTCGGCTGCATACGAAGTCAAATTTAATGGAAGAATTGCGGAAGATCGTTCGGGTGATCGGTCAGGCGCTGCCGGGGGCGCCGCATGAAATTCTCCTGGTGTTAGACGCGACCGTCGGACAGAACGCGTTGGCGCAAGCGCGACAGTTTAAGGATGTCGTCGGCGTGACCGGATTAGCGCTTACCAAGCTCGATGGGACGGCCCGCGGTGGGATTGTGGTGGCCATCGCCGATGAGCTGAAGCTGCCTGTCCGGTTGATCGGTGTGGGAGAAGCGGTCGAAGATCTGCAGGACTTCAATCAGGAAGCCTTTATTGCCGCGTTATTCGGCCAATCGGCCGCTCGGTCATAACCCGCCATTTTCTTTTCGCTCCGAATCCCCTGTGCTATGGTGGTGACGTATCTCTTTGGAGATGGTCGCCAATAGCATTCACCCGATTCAGAGGCAGGGGTTTCGAATGATCAAGATCTTAATCGTCGATGATGACCAGATGAACTGCGATCTCCTTCAGACCGTGTTCATGCGGCATGGGTATCAAGTGATCACCACGACCAGCGGCCGTGAAGGACTGAATTTGTTTCGCAAACATACCCCGCGCATTACGTTGCTCGATCTGCGTATGCCGGAGATGGACGGCTTGACGGTCTTGAAAGAAATTCGAGCCATCGATCCCGAGGCGTCGGTCATTATTCTTGGGGGTGGCGCCACGGAAGTGCAGGAGAATCAGGCCCGTTCCCTGCGAGTCACCGACTTTATCCGGCGCGGGCTGTCGCTCGACATTCTGGTCGAAGCTGTACATCGGGTGTCTCAGATGCCGGTCAAGGTCAATCAGACGCCGGTCTCCCCGATTCCCTCGTTCGCCGGGCAAGAGACGGCAGAATCAGTGTTGGTCGTCGATGACGATCCGCTGGTACGCGATCTGCTCGTACAGTTCCTTAGCCTGCGCGGGTACCGGACGTTGGGTGTGAAGGATGGCTATGAAGCCTTGCGGGTCGTCGAAGAAGCTGCACCGGATTTGTTACTGCTCGACATGATAATGCCAGGGCTGTCCGGGATCGATGTCCTGAAAACACTTCGGGAAAAAGAATATGCCGGCGGCGTGATCATTATGACCGGGAGTCACAACGAAGAGATGCTGGAAGAAGCCTGGTCGTTGGGGCCGCAAGAAGTGCTGGGCAAGCCGATCGCACTCGATCGTTTGTTGACCGCCATCCAGCTTGTGCTCGTCTGTCGCGAGTGCTAAAACCCTTCCGATGCCAGTCGGAAGTTCGCGCCTCGGTTTCATCACTTGTCTCATCGGATTGTCGCTACTCCTGCCCCTGTCACAGGGGCAGGCCGGTGATCCTCCTGCGTCGCCCTCTGCCATAATCCGGCACGAACTTCGCGTCAGCATCGACCCTGACCAGTATCAGCTGACCGTGATCGATCGGATGGTCGTGCGGGTCGGTGGTTCTCAGTCGCCGCTGGACTTCACCTTGGCCACATCGTTGCGTCTCGAGACGGTGGCGCTTGTGACAAGAGTGGGGAACGAAGAGCGCCTGATACCCGTCTCGACGTCGCTAGGCGATGCGACAATCGATTCCAATCTTCGGTCCCTTCAGGTCTCGCTGCCCGATCATCAACAAGGGAATGTGACGCTGGAATGGCGCTATCGCGGGGCCATCGATGATCCTCCGCGCGAGCCACGGCATCTCCGATTCGTGACGCCGAGCGAAACGTCAGGGCATATCGGCCCGGAAGGGGTGTATTTGAGTAGTGAAACCGGCTGGTATCCCGATCTGGCCGGCTCTCTCGCATCCTATGCGCTGACGGTTGAGATGCCGGGCGGATGGACCGCGGTGAGTCAGGGGCGGGGAGGTGCGAAACAGGAATGCACGAAGCCTCGTTCCGATGAGGCCTGCCGCTCCGTGCAGACGTGGGAGTCGGGCGTGACCGAAGCGCTTACTCTGGTGGCCAATCGATTCACCGTCACGACGCGGGATTGGAAGGGTGTGAATGGACAAGTGGTCCACCTCGCAACCTATCTATTCCCCGACGATGCGGTGCTGGCTGACGAGTATCTGGCTGCGACCGCGAAATATCTCGACGCCTATGTTCCATTGCTGGGGCCGTTCCCCTTCGAGCAGTTCGGCGTGGTGGAAAATTTCTTTGCGAGCGGGCTGGGGATGCCGTCGTTCACGCTTTTGGGGAGCGGCAGCATCAAGCGTCACTATACGCAGCCCTATGCCCTGGGGCATGAGATCGTCCATTCCTGGATCGGCAACTCAGTATGGAATCGCCCGGAGAGCGGGAATTGGGTCGAGGGGCTGACGACGTACCTGACGAACTATTACTGGCACGAGCTGAATCACGATGATCGGCAAGCGCGTGAACAGCGGCGATTGATGTTGCAGGGCTACAGCCTCTACGTGACTCCGCAGTTGGATTATCCCATCGCGGCGTTTCAGCGAAAGAGCGACGAAAAAGACAATGCCGTCGGGTACCAAAAAGCGGCGATGGTGTTTCATCAGCTTCGATTGGAGATCGGCGACGAGGCGTTCTGGCGCGGGGTGAAACTGTTGGTCGCCGATCTGTCGGGGCGGCATGCCGACTGGCAGGATCTCGAGCGTGTCTTCGCCAAGGTCAGCGAAAGAGAGTTGCGGTGGTTCTTTGCCCAATGGATTGAACGATCCGGCGCACCCGCTGTGGCCATCGTCGAGGCGACGGCGTCTCCTATCCGGGAACAACCGGGGGCGTACAAGCTGCGTATTAGACTGGCCCGGGAGGGCGGAGCGTTCCGGTTCATCCTGCCACTGAAGATCACCATGAAAGGTTCGACCAGTTCGGCAGAGGTTCCGTTGACCGCCGAGCAGCAAGAGGTCGAGTTGGTGGTGCCGGCCGAGCCGCTGACGCTGTCGGTCGATCCGGAGTACATGAGTCTCCAGCGACTCAAGCGGGAACACGTGGCCCCGGTGTTGAATCTCTTCGTGACGGACCAGCACAAATCCGTATTGCCGCTGTTTGCTGACAGCGCGACGCCGTTCAAAGAACTCGTCGCGCGTATTGAGGCGCAAGACGCGCAGGTTTCCGCCGAACGGAAGACCGCGATCTTAGCGGTAGACACGATGGCCTTGCCTCCGTCAGGATCGGTGTTGATCGTGGCAACGTCCGACCATCATGCACATGTACAATCCTTGATGGTGAGAGCCTGCGGGGAATTGGCGACGGTGGGCCCTGAGGGATTTCGCCTTGCAGGCACATCGTACGCAGGCCGCCGCATGGCGGCGCTCTTCTCCTGTCATCGCCGGGACGCGCCGGGGTCGGTGGTGACGGTGCTCTATGCGGTGGATCCAGCGGCGGCCACGAAGGTGGCGCGGCTCCTCTTTTTCTATGGATGGCAGAGCGCGGTGGTCTTTGATGAAGGCACCGTGACGAAACGAGATATGTGGCAGGAGTTTCAGGCAATGAAGGAGGTTCGACTTGATGAACAGCGGTAACCGAACGAACAGTCTACTGAAGGGCGGTCTGATCGGCATCGTGGGGACACTGATGTTGTGGCCGCAGGTTGGCGCAACTGCCGACCGTGCGAAAAGCACGGCGCCGGCCAAAGCTGCCGCCCCAGCTCCGGCCAGTGCCGAACGGCATTTCAAGAATATCAAACAGCTGACCTTCGGCCGGCAAAACGCCGAAGCCTACTTCTCTTTTTCGGGGAATAAGCTGATCTTCCAGTCGACCAACAACTGGATGAAGGATACCTATGCGGCCACGCTGAAGCCGGACGATATTCCCCTGGGCTGTTACCAGATGTACGTGATGGATCTGGAGAGCGAGAGCGTCCGTCTGGTGAGCACCGGGTCCGGCGCGACCACCTGCGGCTATTTTTTCCCGGGCGATCGGCGGGTCCTCTATTCATCCTCGCACCTCCACGGTCCGAACTGTCCGCCCAAACCGAAGCGCGAAGGGGTCTATCGCTGGGCGCTCGACGACTATGATCTGTTTGCCGCCCGCATCGACGGACAGGAAATGCAGCGCTTGACCAATACCCCCGGCTACGATGCGGAAGCCACGGTGTCGCCGGACGGCAAAACCATCATCTGGACGTCGGTGAGAGACGGTGATCTGGATATTTACGCGATGGATCTGGACGGCTCGCATCATCGCCGCCTGACCGACGAGGTCGGGTACGACGGCGGGGCCTTCTTTTCCCCGGACAGCAAACGCATCGTCTATCGGGCATCGCACCCCACGGATCCGGCCGAGATTGCGCGGTATAAAGAGTTGTTGGGACAACGGCTGGTGGAGCCGGGCCAGCTGGAACTCTTCATCATGAATGCCGACGGGAGCGGAAAACACCAGGTGACGTCGAACGGCGCCTCGAATTTTTCACCCTTCTTTCATCCGGACGGGAAGCGGATCATCTTCTCGTCCAACATTGAAACCCGCGGCGAGGGCGGCCGGCCCAGCTTTCACCTCTATCTCGTGGGCGATGACGGCACCGGGTTGGAGCGCCTGACGTTCGAGGGCGCATTCAACAGTTTTCCGATGTTTTCGCCGGACGGCAAACGCGTCGTGTGGGTGTCCGACCGGAATGCGAAACAACCGGGCGAGTTCAATGTCTTCCTGGCCGAGTGGGTGCCGTAAGGCAGGGATCTGTGAGGAGTGATCGGTCGCATGGATAGTTCCGATCCAGTTCCTCCGGCTGGACAGGAGTCACGAGTCATGAGTCTCGTGTCTCCGGCCTGTCTGTGTGCGGCGTTAGGCTGCGTCCTTTGGGGTTTGCGTCAGCTCGATGGTCCGGTCGCCCGGTATCTGCGTACGATCACGACGCCGGAAGGCGGCGGGACGTTGACGGTTCCGTGGATGGCGTTCGTCAGCCATGCCGGCAACTGGATGGGCGACGGGCGGCAGTTGCTGATCGTCAGCGCGATCCTGCTGGCAGTTGGGTGGATGCTGCCGGCTTCACGCGGGATCACGACCGGCATCCAAACCCTGTGGGCGCACGGACTGGCCACGGTGCTCGTCCATACGGTGAAACATCTCGTCGGCCGGCCGCGTCCGAAATTCTCCACATCGGGGGAGTGGTCCATTGCGCCGTCTTTGGCCTCAGGATTCGACTCCTTCCCGTCCGGACATACGACGGCGACCTTTGCGCTCGCGACCGTCCTGAGCCGCCGGTTCCCGTTGTTGTCCGCGTTATTCATGGGTATTGCGGCATTTGTCGCGCTCAGCCGCGTGTTGCGCGGATCGCATTTCCCCAGCGACGTCTTCGGTGGGTGGGTGTTGGGGACGGTGAGCGGGATGGTGGCCGCGAATCCTTGGAAGGACTGGATTCGGTCGGTTGAGTCCGCGTTGTATTACGCCGCGGTCGGAACGGTGTGGAGCCTTGCTCTCTTTTGGGCATTAGCTGTTCCGGTCGAGGCTCGACCGGAAGGTCTCATTCTCACCGGGGTTGGTGCTTTGTTGGTGCTTGTCGGCCTCTTGAGTCGCATTCGCGTCCGATGGTCGAGCAATACAGCTGCTGCCACAAGATCAGCTCAAGGACCGATCATGGCGATGGCCCTCGGGTTGTCGTTGATGTCCACGGCACCGATTGTGATGGCTGCAGTCGGGTTACTCTGCGTGGCGCTCTGGTTTCGTGGAGATCAGGCTCCAAGTGTCGTGGAAGAATCCTATTGGGTTCCTGTGGTCAGAGAGTGTGAGTTGGCGGGTGCGGCCCTGCTGAGTCTGGTCATCCTCGTGGCGTTCCGAGGTGTCCTGCCCTTGTGAGGGGTGCGGGCGATATGCGAGTGGAGCGTGATAGGCGAGACTTGCGCGATTCGGCAAGAGTCGATGAGTCCCTGAAATTATCCGTCCTGCCAGTTTTGCGTGTCCCGCCCGTCGCGCTCTTCTCGCCTCTTCAGTCAGTGACCGAAGATTTTGGGCTCGAGAGCCGGCGGAGGCGGAAGGAGCCCCTCCGGGATTTTCACCATCGGCTCGCTGGCCAAGAGCAGATAGCCGTATCGTTTCAAGATCGGCTGATAATTTTTGAGATCCCCCGGCAGTTTGTCCACAAACGATTCCGGCAGCAGAATCATCGAGCGGCCCGGCTGGCTCAGGGCCGTGCGGAGTTTCTCTTCTTCCCCCGATCCCACGAAGAGCACTTTTCGTCTGGCATAAAACGCCGTCGACGGTCTTGTCGCTCCATAGGCGATCAGTTGTTCGTCAGGTTTCAGGTTCAATCCTGCGGCATAGGCCAGTTCCTGCTGGGGCGCGACGAAAAATCGATTCGCCGCGGGCAGGACGAAAATCATCAGCACGACCACCACGCCGAACAGCGATCCGCTGGCTGCCCAGAAGGCGGCATTGCGCCTGGTTTCCGACAGGCCGAACAGCCCCACCAAGCCCATCCCCACCAGCAGGACCGTCGCGGCGACATAGGGCCCGTGGCCCAGGGAGAGTTGCGTGGCTAACGGATATTCTTTTGTGAGCTTGCTGGCCAGCATCGTGTCGTAGATCCAGGGCAGACAGGCCATCGCTCCCGCCAGGAGAAATCCCAGCCACATCACCAGATGGACCGATGCATTGGCGCCTCTGGTCGACGGTTCCCGCACACAGCGCGACCAATAGGAAGCGGTCAGGATCGCGGCGGCGGGAAAGAGTGGCCCGATGTAATGGGGGAGCCTCGTCGATGAGAGGGTGAAAAAGACGAAGGTCGCGAAAATCCAGGCAGCGGCGAACCAGTCCAGCGCATCTGATTCCGACGGGTGGCTGGGTCCAGGTGACAGGTTGGGGGATTCGGCCGGGAGTTCGGCCCGGTCCGCTATTCCCTCGGCTGCCACCCGTAAGGTGTCGCTTGTCACGTTCGTCTTGCGTGCCGCGCGCCAATTTTTATAGGTCTGCGGCCAGGCAAAGATCAGCCAGCCGCTCCAGGGGAAAAATCCGAGCAGCAACACCGGAATGTAGAACAAGAATCCGAAGCTGTGCCCTTCCATGGGCTTGAGAAATCGCCCGACGGTATTGGCTTGCGCAGAGGCCGTGTATTCGCTGCCGTGGAGCCACCACATGCCCGCGTACCAGGGCAGCGCGATCAGAATCGTCAATGCCGTGCCTGCGAGCGGTCGTCCCTCCTGCCAGAAGGACCGCCACTGTTTCGTGAGAGACAGGTAGAGCGCCACGACGATCAGAGGAACGAGGAACCCCACCGGTCCCTTCGCCAGCGTCGCAATGCCCATGGCCACATAGCAGGTCCACATCCAGGGCCGTCGCTCGCGCGTGGTCTGAAATCCCAGCCAGAAGGCGAAGAGCGAGAGCGTAGTGAAGAAGATCAACACGCTGTCGGTCAGGGCCATGCGATTGAGCCCGATCATCTGGAGATTCAGCGCCAGCATCAGCGCCCCGAGCAGCCCCGTATTCGCGTCGCGCAGGCGCGTGAGAAACAGATAGAGCATCAGGACCAGGCCGAGTCCGAAGAGCGCCGACGGGAATCGCGCGGCGAACTCGCTGACGCCGAAGGTCTTATACGACGCGCTCATCAGCCAGTAGACCAGCACGGGTTTCGCGTAGCGGGGTTCGTAGTTGAAGGTGGGACTCATCCAGTCGCCGGTTTCGAGCATTTCTCGTCCGGCTTCGGCGTTGCGGCCTTCGTCGCGATCGGTCAGGCCAAGGGCGCCCAGATTCCAAAAGAACAGAATGCCGCAGAGGGCCAGCAGTAACCCGATGTGACGAATGACCGGCGAGGAATGTCCGGACGAAGGTCCGGGCATCTGCGAGGCGGACTCACTCATCCCTGATCACTCTTGACGGGGTTGGTGTGCTTCGGGCGATAGATCAGCATGAGATTGCGCACGTAGACGACGGCGCCGATGCTCTGCCCGGCAATGAAGACAGGATCCTTCCGATAGATGGCATAGGCCAGCGTGATGAGGCCTCCGACAAGGCTCAAGTACCAGAAGGAGATCGGCACTTTGCTGGAGGCGCTGCGTTCCGAGGCGAGCCATTGCACGATCCACCGGCCGAAGAACAGGCCCTGGCCGAGAAATCCCGTGGCAATCCAGATGGTGTCGGTCGTGATCATAGAAAGGGAGCCGCGAGTTAGTGACGTAGTGTGTACCGTAAACAGCGATGTTGCATCCAGCGCACGGCGATCAGATCGTAGAGGCTCTTGAAGAGCCGGTTGCCGACGCCGTATTTGGAAATCCCGTGCGCCCGGGGATGGTGGCTGACCGGTATTTCGGTGACGGTGAAGCCGTGCATGAGGGCCAGGGCAGGGAAAAACCGGTGCATGCCGGTAAAGAGTTGCAGCTTGTCGACGACGGCGCGCCGGAAAATTTTCAAGGAACAGCCGGTGTCGTGTACGCGGTCGCCGGTCACGGCGCTGCGCACCGCGTTGGCGATGCGCGAGGACAGCTTTCTGACGAGATTATCGTTGCGGCTGGTGCGCCATCCGCATACCAGATCGAATTGCCGTAGAAGGGGTAACATCTTGTCGATGTCGGCCGGATCGTTTTGCAGATCGCCGTCCAGTGTAATGACCAGTTCGCCGGTGGAGTGTTTGAATCCGGCGTCGAAGGCGGAGGACTGTCCGTAGTTCCGGTCGAAGTGCAGGACGCGGACGGCCGGATAGGTTTGTTGTAGCCGGTCCAGCAATTCACTGCTGCCGTCGCTGCTGCCGTCGTCGACGTACACCAGCTCAAACGGCGCGGTTTTAGATTCTTCGCGCGCCGACAGAACCTTGAGCACCCGTTCGGTCAGCGGCGTGAGATTGTCCCGTTCATCCTTGATGGGAATGACGACGGAGGCCCATGGGCGAGTGGAATTGGTCATCGTGCGTGGCGGCTCCTGCACGAACGGGGGCACAGGACCATAGTGGATTCCATATGTGCCGACAACACCGTGATCATCTGTTTCGTGAGCGGGGTGAGATTGTCCCGTTCATCCTTGATGGGCATGACAACGGAGGGCCATGGATGAGGTGTCAGGCTCATGAGGCGCGGTGCGGTCTTGATGAAGGTATCAACGTTGTCACGCCGGCATTCTAACGAATGGTCCGGAGACCGTCAAACGCCGGATCGTTCGATTTTGCGCGGGTGGGCGTGCTGTTATTTGACCACCAGCACCGTGCAAGGGGACAAGCGCACCAGGTTTTGTGACGTGCCGCCCCAGATGCGGCCGAAGATGTTGGAGTGTCCCGTGAAGCCGACGACCAGGAGATCGAAGTTTCCGTCTTTGGCAAACTTTGTGATGGCCTCCACGGGATGTCCGGGCACGACGTGGGACGTGAGTGTGACTCCCTGGGTGGCCGCCGCTGCTTCCGCATCCTGCGTGACGCGGTGGAAAAATTCCCGGGCCTCCTCCTTCGCTTCGTCCAGTTCGCCCATCAGTGCACCATACCGCGGCAAGTGCTCCTCGATGGAAATCTCATGCAGCTCTGCGCCGTCGCGTTTTGCCATGGCCAGCGCCATCTCCAGCGCTTTCTTGGCTCCAGCGGATCCGTCGTTGCCTGCCAGAATTTTTCGAAACATGGCCAGTCCTCTCTCTGTGAAATGCAATGGCGGCGCTATCGGGAAGAACCAGACGGTGTTCGTCCGGGCGGCCGGTTATCCGGCCAGCGCTCTTCGGAAGGTTTGCCGCCCGGATCGGACCATCGTTCGGCGACCAGCGTGGGAATAATCGCCGTGAGGATCACCACGGTCACCAGTGTCGCATATTGCTCTCGGGTGATCAGATTATGTTCGAGTCCGAATAGCGACGAAATCGTCCCGAAGGTCAGGCCTGTCGCCATCAGCAGCGTGGTGTACATGCCTTCCTTCGGATGGAATCGAAACAGGCGAGTGAGCGGCCAGACACTGACGAGTTTGGCGGCCGTATTGACGGCGAAGAACAGGCCGATCAGCGCCGTGGTCACGAGTACGGCCTTGAGACTGACCAACACGCCGGCCTTCAGGAAATAGAAGGGCGTCAAAATCGTCAGGGCGATGGTCCGCTAACGGTGTGCTAGGCCCTTGTTGGCGAGAAAGATCGGGGCCAGCACGAGGCCGACGAGATAGGCTGGGAGGACCGCCTCGCTTTGTGCTGCGCTCGCCAGGGCGCCGAGGGCACACAGAATCAGCAGCACGAATTTGAGTTCAGGCTCACTGATCCGCTTGCCGGCCCGGTTGAAAAACCAGCGGGTGATGCCGGGCAATTGCCAGAGGGTGAGCGCCGTCACGGCAAGAAATAGAACCATCCACCAGTCGTATCGGGCGAAGAGAAGGCCAAGCGCAACAACCGATCCCAGGTCAGTGACAAAGCAGGCGGCGAGAATGATCTTGCCCAGTTCGAGTTCATTGTGTCCGCGCTCGACGAGCACGGTATAGACCACGGCAACGGAAGTGGCGCAGAGGGCGATGCCCGCGATCTGCGAAGCTTCCAGCGACCATCCAGCCACCCAATAGGCCACGGCCATCACGCTGAGACAGGGTACCAGAAAGGACGCCAGCCCGATTCCGAGCGTCTCCTTCCATTTATGCTTCATGGCCTCGACATCGATCTCGGCGCCGGCGAGGAACGTCAGGACGACACTGCCGAATCCGGCGAGCGACAGGATCCACGAGGTCGGTTGAATGCCCAGCGCGTTGCCGCCGGCGATGCCGACGCAGATTTCCACCAGCGCGACGGACACGCCGATGCGCAGGGAGATGAGTGAGGCCAGCAGGGCCATCCCCATCCAAACGGCTGCGGTCTCCCAGGTCATGCCCGTCGCTCCATCGTGAATTACGCGACCGTCACGCGGCGGTCCACATAGGCGGCAAATGTCGGATCGTTGGTGACGAAGATGACCGACCAGGGTTCGTCCTTGGAACAGAGACGGCGCAAAATCGTTTCGCGTAGCGTGGGAATCATGTTGTGCAGGGTGCCGTCGATGATCAGGACCTGCGGCCGGATGACAATGGCGCGGGCGAGCAGGAGGCGCAGCGTCTGGCTTAAGGTGAACTGATCGCGGTGGCCCGTCACCTGTGTGGCCAGGCCGTCCGGAAAGTGATCGATCTCATCGTCCAGTTCCACGAAATGGAGCGCCCACAGGATATCGTCATGGGAGATGGCAGGGCGGCCCAGCGTCAGATTGTCCTCAATCGTCCCTTCGAGCAACGTGGGTTGCGAGTCCAGCATCAAGCCGCGATAAGGGTCAATCGACTCCAGGCTCACCTCGACTAGATTCATATCGTTATAACGCACCACGCCGCCGGTGGGCGGAAGCAGACCGGCCAGAACCTTGGCGACGGCGGTTTTTTGCACGTTAGACTGGCAGAGCAGGGCGATCTTTTCTCCGGCGACGACGTCTAAATCCAGATGCTCGAACAGCGGAGCCGAATTGGGATGGGCGAAGGAAAGGTTGCGGGCGGCGATCGAGATCCCCTCCAGCCCGAAGTGTCCCACGGGGACGATGGCTTTGGCGCCGTGCGTATCCTGGGGGAGTGAAAAAAACGCATTCATCTCACGGAACGAGACGAAGGCGAAAAACATATGGACCATGCGGCGCGCCAGCGTGTCCATGTTCAGGAGGAGCAATCCTGCCTGTAGTTCGGCGGCGGCGAACTGGCCCACCGTGAGCTGCCCGGTGGCGACGAGCATGCCGGCTGTGGCGATCATGCCGGTGTGGCCGACGACTTGCCAGAGCGCCGCCGCCTTATACTGGCGGCCGGTCAGCAGGTCGGAGCGGCGTTGCCGCACGCGTGCATAGGCCTTCGTCAGCGCATCGGTTTTCTGTAAGAGGTAGGGGCTGTGCCCGGCGGCGCGCAGGTGCGGGAGATTGGCGGCGATGTTCTGCATCCAGTGGTAGATCTCATAATTCAACCGCGACATTTCGAGCGTGATCAAGAAACCGCCCCGTCCGAACAGAGTGAGCAGGACGACGAAGCCGACGATCAGCGTGACGTTGTAGAGCAGGAAATAGGGATGGAACAAGACCAGCATTGACATGAAGATGGTGCCGACGACGGCGACATTGAAGAGATCCGCGACCATGGCGACGAGAGCGCGGGTCAGCAAATCGGCTTCGGCAAAACGATGCGCATGTTGCGGGAGAAAGGACTCTTCCTGAAGCCGCGGCAGAGTTTCGGTGAAGGCGATAGCGATGCGGGTATAGATGCGTTGTTGCAAGGTTTCCACCGCCCGTGCCTGCAAGATGCGGAAGGCGGCCGCGCCCGTGAGGGCGCACCCTACAACAAGCGCCAAGGTGAAGATCATGGAGGGCTGTACGGCGAAGGAAAAAGTGCTGACCAGTTCCTGCACGGCAATCGGGACGCACAATAGGAACATCCCGATGGCCACGGCATAGGAGGCGATGATGCCGAGCATCATGCGCTCAAGCCGGATCAGCAACCCCAATTGAGTCAGGATGTCGTCGAGGATGTTGCGGAGTTGATACTGAGGAAATGCGGGATCCGGTGCGGCCATGAACGAAGCTCCTACCAGAGGGTGCGTAGGAGTTATCAGCCTGGGTAGAGACCGCAGGCGGTTCCGGTGAACCCCATCACCGTAAGGAATCTATCCATGCTTATATACGCCTGTAGTCCGGCCGTCAATTGAAGATCGCGCGACGGGCGCGAAAGGCGGGACATGCGCGAAACCCAGGCTGGTGTACGACGATGTCCGAGTCTCGCTTCTCGCGCCCGTCGCGCCTTATTTGACGACCGTGAAGCGCATCGTGCCGATCAGGCTCATCTCGCTCACCTGTTCGCCGGCGTGAATTTCGACTTTGTAGCGGCCTGGTGTCCACTGTTCTTTCGGCGGGAGCAGTTTCAAATACCCGCTCTCATCTTCCAGGGCCATGTGCATGGCGTCTTCGCTGACGATCGTGTCCGGCTCGATGCCCGCAATCCCCTCAGGAAAGCATCGGCCGAATACTTTGAAGGCCTGGTAGTGCTGATGGAGGGCGAAGACGATGAAGATGGCCGGCGCATCGGCGGTGAATCGTTCGGTCGGCTTGACCGGGACAATTTCGTGGGTCTGGCGAAAGCCCAGTTCCTCTTCAAACCCCTCGGCCATCGTGATGGAGCGGAACATTCCCTGCGGGGGCGCGTCGAAGTCGTACGGTTTGGCATCTTCCGGACGATTCTGAAACTCCGGGACCGGAAGATTTTTTGTAATGGGTAGTTCTCCGGCCCAGAGGGAGACTGGCCCAACGATCAGGGCAGCAAGGACAATGAAAAGGAGCCGGCTCATATGCAAGGTCTGGTACACCCCCTCTGCAGGGAGAGTCAAGGGGAACCCGCGCAGAGCGCGGGTGCTATCAGCAGTTAGCTATCAGCTTCGGAGCGAATATGGAGTCAACTCGGACGTTGGTTTACTCTGGCTGATCGCTGACGGCTGACCGCTGATAGCTCTTGATTCCCCGATTGCGGCTCTTTCGAGCCGTCTGCTACAATCGCCCTTCTTTACCAAGGACTGGAACACATGAGCACCTTACAAGACGCCGACGCATTGCCGCAGTTGATCGGGGACTACAAGCCGCTGGATCAGTGGCAAGCCCATCTCAATACGCTGTTTTATCGCCTCCGAGGCGACCAGTTGCGGACCTATTATCAAACCTTCGCGTCGGCAGACTATCGGTTGGCGCATGCGTTGGCTGCGGATTATTTCGAGAAGGTGGCGAAACGGGAGAAGGCCACAGGGCCTGCGACTACTCCACTCATCGTGCATGAATGGGGACCGGGGAACGGCAATCTGGCTGCCTGTTTCTTAAGCCACCTGAAGGCGATCGATAAAGCCGGGCAGTTCTATCCGCGCGTCAAGTACGTCCTGGTGGATTGGGAGCAATCGGTCTTGGATCGTGCGCTGGCGCATCCGGACCTCGTGCCGCACAAAGATCGCGTCGAGGCTCAGCTGGCCACCGTCGATCATGTGTCCGGGGCCGCGGATCAATCGGTCGATCGGATTATCTGCAACGAGTTGTGGAACGACTTGCCCACCAAGCTCATGGCGAAGAACGCCGGCGAGATTGAGGAAGAATTTCTCCGCCCCAACCTCAGCGAATCGCTCCATGCCACCATTCAGGATTGGTCGGGCTTCGTCCGGGCTTTCGAGGGCAAAGACATCGAGACGCTCAAGACTTTCCCTCCCTTCCTCGACGACCTGGTCTGGGAGAAGGAATATCGGAAGGTGGAGTGGAAAGATGTGCCCTATCGCAAGACGATCACCGAATTTCTGAAGACCATCGATGAGCAAGTGCTCGTTCCAATCAACCTGGGGGCCTTTGCAACATTGAAAGAGGCCAAGCGGTTGCTGGCTCCCGGCGCGGTCGGCTTCAGCGCCTTCGATGCCGGCACGGCGGATATGCAGGTGCTCAACGATCCGGACAAGCCCTGCTATGGCCAGTTCGGCGGGCAGTACAGTTTCATGATCAATTTCGCCTTGGTCGAGGCGATCGCGAAACATCTGGGGCTGGGCGGAATCGCCATCGAGCCGCAGCGGGAATTCGTCGGGCGGTCGTTGAATACGAATGTCATTACGCTCATGGACCTGCTCGCGACCCATCCGTCGGCCGGACCGAAGATGCAAGCGTGGGAGCAGGATCGCTTGGTGCTGAAAACCATCAAGGCGTTGAATGAAGCCTACGAAAGTCCCTACAGCCGTATGCTGGAGTTTCCGCTGCAGAAGAACATGCCGATGGAAGAGCGGGAAACGTTGAACGGCATGTTGCTCTCGCTCAAGCGCACGGGGGTGCCGGACACGGTGGCCTACCTGACCGAGGAAGAATTATTGGCAGCGGCGCGCGATTTGGAAGCGGTCGGCTACGACCCCGATACGCTGAATGTGGCGCTCACGGTTCCTCCCAGCCCGATTGAGTATCATCACTTCCTCTGCAAGTGAGGCGGTAGAACAGCCGTCAGCAATCATCTGTCAGTGCTCAATCCTAGCGGTCAGCCGGAGCAAACTGGTCTCCAGGCTGACTCGATCTTTGATCCTGAGCTGAGAGCTGACGGCTGATAGCTCTCTCTTCATTACCCGCTCCCTCCGCGCCTTTCCACGAGTTTCCCCTTGACTTGTCCTTGAGTTTTCTATAGCCTTCCCCGCGATTTAGGTATCTCTCCCATCTTTCGTACTGGATCGGGGGAGTGCAGGCGAAACTAGGCAGACGGCGCACGTTACACGAGGTAATACATGTTTGGCTCCTTCGGCTGGATGGAATTGATGCTGATCTTGATCATCGTGTTGATCATTTTCGGCGCGGGTAAGTTGCCGCAACTGGGCGAGGGACTGGGTAAAGCGATCAAGGGATTTAAAAAGTCGGTCCATGAAGCCGATGCGATCGATGTGACGCCGGGCGATCAGCCGGTGGCACCGCCGCAAGTGCAGGCGCAAGTGATGGGCCAGCCGGAAGCGGTGCCGCCGCCGGCCGCGCCGGTCTCGCAGCCAGGACAGACGAAACAGGGATAACGCAGACGGAACGGGTGACGAGTCACGCGTGACGGGCATGGTGAGAAACAACGGATTAACCAGAAATAGACGCGTCACCGGTCATCAGTCACGCGTCACAGGTTTCCCAGATGTTTGGATTAGGCGCCGGCGAAGTCTTAATTATCCTGGTGATCGCGTTTCTGTTATTCGGGCCCAAGCAGCTGCCTGAAGTCGGGCGGCAGGTCGGGAAGGCCGTCAAAGGGTTCAAGGAGACGGCGGAAGATCTGCGGAAGTCGGTAGAGCCTGAGATCAACATGATTCAGCAGGAAGTGAAGATGGTCGAGCAGGACTTCCAGGCATCGATGAAAGAAGCGGAAGAAGAAATCAACGCGGCCGGCAAACAGGCGGAGGACGGGACCAAGTCCATCAGCCAGTCCGGGCAGGCGTAGAACGACGTGACGGGCGCGATTCGCGTGAAAGGCGAGAGGGGCGGCGCCGGACTGAAAGTGAGAAATCGCAAGGCGAAATTCTGACACTGTGGTAACTACATACGTAGGGCAAGGACGGAAGCGAATCGGATTTCGTCTTCGCGATCCGGAGGAGTCGGTACAAGGAAGTAGTCGTAGTGGAAGTAGTTGGATCTCAAGTCGGCAGCCTGTCTGTGGGAGTGGAGCCAACAGGGGCTGTTATCCAATTCACAGGAGGAACGCTATGAGAAGCATCCAAGGACGGACAAGGTTGGCCGGTATGGCCACCTTCTTCAGCGCGGCCGTAATGGCAGCGGGTATGTCGTTCACGGCAGCCCCGGCCCAAGCGGCATTTGAGCTGCCGGAAGGCGAGAAGATCACGAATCTTCCCGCCATTCCCCGTGCGATTCCGCAGAAGGAAGCGTACGAACTCTACGACCCGAAGATCGGGAAGAACTTCGATCTCAAGAATTTCTGGATGCGTGCGGATGTCCGCGTGCGGCCGGAAATGCGCAACGCGGCTTGCTTCGGCAGCGTGTTTGCTTCAACGGCAGGAAATTGTAATACGTTGGCCACGCCAGCCGGAGTCAAGGGACGGAACAACGATTCATTCGTCCAACAGTGGGTGCGGTTGGGTATCGGCTACGACCTTTCTCCGGACGTCAATTTCTACATGGAAATCATTGACTCGGCGACGTGGGGTGGCAACGGAGCTGCCGGCGGAACGAACGGAGCTGGTGGCGTGGATGCTTTGAACCATAACGGATCTACCGGCAGCGGTGGAGGCAACAATGGCCGCCTGGGCGTCCGTGCTGCCTACATGTTGGTCCGGAATTTTGCCGGGGTCCAAGGCCTCAGCTTGAAGGCTGGTCGGCAATATGTGATCTTCGGAAACCATTCATTGTTCGGCCACTTCGATTGGGCCAACACCGGCTACTCCCATGACGGTGTGATGCTGCAGTACAGCACCAAGTCCATCGACAGCTACTTGGGCTGGTTCAAGACGGCTGAGACCGATCTCGGACAGGCTGCCCCGGTGGGTAGCTTGAGCAACGGCATCAACGCCACCGCGAATACGGGTCTGGGCACCGCCGATGCCGACATGATCATTTTCTACAACCAGATCAAGTCGGTGCCGGGATTCCTGATTGAGCCCTACTATGTGTTCTACAAGAACGCATTGAACTCTAACAACTTTGCTGGCCAGGGACAGGGAACTCCGAAGCATTCGAACCAGACCCGTCACACATTCGGTAACCGGATTGAAATGCGCAAGGGCAATTTCGATGCGATTAACGAAATCGTCTGGCAGACCGGAGCGATGGGTGATAACGGTGCAGGAAGCGCAGCGGCTGGTGGGGCTGGTGGTTGCGGCGGCAATGGCCGTTGCTTGAATATCAATGCCTTTGCGACCAGAAACTGGATCGGCTACACGGCCTATGAATCAGCCTGGAAGCCGCGGTTGGCCTTCAACTTCGACTATGCCACAGGCGATGGTCGGAACAATTGCGGTCAGGCAGGTACAGGATTCGCCGGTCAAGGTTGTAAGTCGGCCAACACCTTTGAAAACTTCTTCCCGACCAACCACATCCATATGGGTTACATGGATGTGCAGGCCTGGAAGAATATGATGAGTCCATCGGTGAACTTCCAAGCTCGTCCGAGCAAGGATGACCACGTCGAGTTGTGGTACACCAACCTGAACCTCGCGAGCGCACAGGACAACTGGTATCGTGGGGCACAGGGCGCATATGTATTCTCGAGAGTCGGGAATACAAAGAAGCACATCGGAGACGAAATCGACTTCTCCTGGACCCACATGATGATGGATGGCAAGCTGGCCTTCCAAGCCACCTATGGGTACATGTTTGCCGGTTCGTACATCGAGCAGAACCTGGGCACCAGCACCAATCAACAGTGGGGCTATGTCCAACTCTGGATGAACTTCTAAGAGAAGTTGTCGAACATTTGCTCGTGACGCGCTGATCCGCGCCACGTAGCCGATCCAAGAAGCCCCGCGGGGAGATCCCCCGCGGGGCTTCTGCTTTCCGGGGACTGGCTCCACGCATCGTAGTGCCTGTCCCCCGTCCTTGCCCAAGCTCTCAGCCGTCAGCGATCAGCCTGAGGGAAACGGCTTTCTTGTACGGATCTTCCTTCCCACCCTGACTACGTACGGACACTGGTTCCCTTTGCGGTCGAGTCGCTTGTCAGGGATCAATGGGTACAGTACACTTGCCTCTACAAGAGAGACCCTGTGGTCTTCGCGAAGCGGGAGGAATGAACATGAAGCTCCATGTGGTGATCGAACAGGATGAAGCCGGATACTATGTCGCGGAGGTTCCAGCTTTGCCAGGTTGTCTTTCGCAGGGCAAAACGCATGCAGAAGCCCTCGCCAATGTGAAAGAGGCCGTCGCTGGCTGGCTTGAAACGATGGAAGCCAAGACTGAACTCGACTTGAATCAAAGCATCGAGGTCATGGTCTGATGGGTGGATCTCTCCGGCTCTTGTTCAGGGGCCGAGGCGGTTCAGAAATTTGGACGTGCCGGCTGGATCGTCTCACGACAGCGCGGTTCCCATGTGATGATGGTCAAGCCCGGCTATGAATACACCCTGTCCATTCCACAACATGACGAACTCGGCCCTGGGCTGCTCAGAAAACTCATTTGCCAGGCTGGGCTCTCTGTAGACCAGTTTAACGATCTCTGACATCTCTCCTGAGTTTCTACCATTCCCTCCTTTCCCATACGGAGGGGAAGAACAATCGTCTATGCAGCCAGTCGGTTCTCATCTCTTATTGCCACTCGCCTTCGTTAGGGGCGAGCGGCGGTCGAGACTTCCAGCAGCTGTGTTCGGTCTTCAAAGCTCGACTCGACCGCGCTTGTTCAGAGCCAACCGCTCGTCTATACTTCGCCCGTAGCAACATCCTACTCGTTCATCATTTTTTACGCACACCTTGTACGATTTACTGAAGCAGCTTCGCCAGCAGTTTGGTCTCGCCCAGTTCCGGCCCGGTCAAGAAGACGTCATGCGAGCGGTCTTGGCTCGTCGCGATGCGATGGTAGTCATGCCGACCGGCCAGGGAAAATCGCTCTGCTATCAACTCCCTGCGACGTTCTTGCCCGGGTTGACCCTCGTGGTGTCTCCGCTCATCGCCTTGATGCAGGATCAAGTCGAGAGTCTGAAACAGCACAAGATATCCGCCGCCGCATTTCACTCAGGTCTGACCGAGCAACAACGAGACAAAGTTATTCAGGGCCTTCATCTTCAAAGTCTTAAGCTTCTCTATGTGGCGCCGGAGCGGATTCAACACGAAGGGTTTCTGCGCCTGGTGAGGAAATGTCTGGTGTCGCTCCTGGTCGTCGATGAAGCGCATTGCATCTCGCAGTGGGGGCATGATTTCAGACCCGACTATATGAAGCTCGGGCGCCTCCGCCAGGAACTCAACAATCCGCCCTGTCTGGCGTTGACGGCGACGGCCACGACGCGGGTGCAGGCCGACATCTGTGAACGGTTGACCCTGCGTGATCCGCTGTCGATGGTGACGGGATTCCGTCGGGAAAATCTGGCCTTGTCCGTCCGACTCTGTTCGTCTCTTGGGGAGAAGCTGACGGAGTTGGATCGACTGGTTCGGAAATGTGAAACAGGCACCATCGTGATTTATGGGGCTACCCGCCGGACCGTCGAGGAAGTCGCCAGCTACCTGGGTCAAACCTATCCATCGGTCGGCTATTACCATGCCGGCCTCTCCGATGAGGAACGGCGACTCGTGCACGAAGAGTTTCGCCAGGGGCAGCTCCGCATTCTCGTCGCGACCAACGCCTTCGGCATGGGCATCGATAAGGCGGATGTGCGCTTGGTCGTCCATATCGATATTCCGGGGAGCATCGAAGCGTACTACCAGGAGGCGGGCCGCGCCGGGCGTGACGGGTTGCCGGCTGCTTGCGTGTTGTTGTTTCACGAGCGCGATCTCGGCACGCAGGAATATTTTATCCAGCAGGCGGCGAAAGATCCGGCGAGCGGAGAGCGTGCGGCTCGTATGCGGACGTTGCTTCGCGAGATGCTGGCCTATGTGTCGGTCCGCACCTGCCGCCAGTTGGCGATACTGGATTACTTCAGCGATGCTGAGGAGCGGGCCATGGGGCCTTGTGGCCTCTGTGACCGTTGCGTGACCGAGGTTCATGAGACGCCCGCATCCCTTCAGGATGAGGCTGCCTGCGCGAAGGCCGTGCTGCAGACGGTGGCCTGGTGTGACGGGCGATTCGGTGTGACTCGTGTTGTGGAGATTCTTCGCGGCAGCCAATCGAAGGCGATCCTGTCGCAAGGAGCCGAGCGCTGTGAGAGTTATGGCTTATGTCGAGACTCTTCAAAGACGACTGTGACGCATGCGGTGAAAGATCTGATTGATTCAGGCCACCTCGCAGTCATCGGTCAGGAGTACCCCTTGCTCGATCTGACTCGTCTGGGCCGTGAGGTGCTGAACGGGACCCGTGCCTTCGACGTCGCGCCGGTGGACAGAGCTGACACCAGCGCACGAGGGGGAACGCCAGCGGCCGAACGGCGGCAGCCTAGGGTGGTCGAGGTTTCTGCGCCCGGTGATCCGCAGCTGTATGAGCGGCTTCGCCGGCTTAGAACGGCACTGGCTGAAGAAGAGGGGGTGGCGCCGTTCGTCGTTTTCCACGACAAAACATTGCGTACGATTGCCAGCCACAAGCCCGTAACTCAGGCAGCTTTGCTGGAAATTCCCGGCATCGGCGACGCGAAAGTCGAGCGCTACGGCCGCCGTGTGTTGGAGATTGTGAACGGGGAGTAAGAAAGCTGTCAGCTTTCTTTCCCCCTCCTTCGTAAGGAGGGGCTAGGGGAGGTCGAATCTTCTTGCGTGCGGTTAGAAGGCGAGCCTGCCGCTATGTGATTGAGCAAATCCTCAAGCACCCCGTCAAGATTCTGCATTACATCATGATTCTGATATCGAACGACGTGTAAGCCGAGAGAGTGAAGATAGTGATCGCGTTCCTGATCTTTCAGAATGTGTTCAGCGTCAGCATGACTATCTCCGTCAATTTCAAGGACAAGCAATCGTTCTGGACAATAGAAGTCCACTATGTATGGCCCGATGCCATGCTGCCGACGGAACTTAAGGCCTTGAAATTGGCGTGCTCGCAACTTTAGCCACAACTGCTTCTCAGGTCCGGTCATATCGGAGCGAAGCCGACGCTTCAGACTCAGAAATCCTGGTTGTCCTTGTTTGGCTCTAGTCATCAATTACAACCATCTCGGCGGTCTCTACCCCTCCTCGCCTCCCCTTACAAAGGGGAGGAATAATTAGGGGCTGATTGCTGATGGCACGAACGTTACTTCAAATTTCCCGCCTTCGCGAAACGCTCCTGCAATTCCTGATAGGTCTGGGTCACCGGAAAGTTCGGAAACTCTTTAGGCAGATGATCGGGCGGCCGGAAAAAGAATCCGGCATCGGCTTCGCCGAGCATCGCCGTGTCGTTGTAGGCGTCACCGGCGGCCATGGTGTAGAAGTTCAACGACTTGAAGGCTGCGACGGAATGTTTCTTCTGATTCGGCATCCGCATGTGGTGCGCCGCAATGCGGCCGCCGCCATCGATTTCAAGCTGGTTGCAGAACAGCGTGGGATAGCCCAATTGGCGCATGAGCGGCAGTGCGAATTGATAGAACGTGTCTGAGAGAATAATCACCTGGCAGCGCTCGCGTAACCAGGTCACGAATGCGGGCGCGCCTTCCAGCGGGCCCATCTTATCGATCACGCTCTGGATATCGGCGATGGTCAGTTTGTGCTCGTCGAGGATGGCGAGCCGGCGTTTCATCAGCTTATCGTAGTCCGGCATTTCCCGCGTTGTGATCTTGAGTTCTTCGATTCCGGTCTTGATCGCAACATTGATCCAAATTTCCGGCACGAGTACGCCTTCCAAATCCAGGCAGGCTATCACAGGCTTCTGCATTCGAGATTCTCCTTTACCGTTAGTGTCATGTCATTACTTCTGTTCAAATGCCTGGCTCAGGAACCGCCAGACTTTATCGAGCGCGCGATCGAGGATGCGGGTTCCCTGCCAACGCGGCTGATTCTCCCGCTCGTGGCGGGCGGCCCAATCCAGCGCGGTCGCCAGGGGAATCAGCTTCGGTGGCTGCTCGGTCAGTTCGCCCCACAAGAGACTCAAGGCCGGCCCGATCCGCACCGGAACCGGCAATGCGGCAACGGGATGTTCCACGGGGTTCTGGCACCATTCGGCCGGCGAGGTCACCAGCAATTCGCGACAGGCTGCCGGCCGCTGCTCGTAGATCGTGCAGACCTCCTGATCCAGAAAGGCGCAAGGGAGGCGAAGCGCAAAATAGGCGCGATTGATCGGCTCCAGCGCGGCGTCATCCGGCGGGTTGGTCGATTCACCCATCTCGATTAAGTTATTCCAGAGTCCGCGGGCCAGCAGAGCCGTCCGCGTGACGGCGAACCGTTGGGCCAGACGGGTTTGCTCTGCTTCCGGCAAGGTCTGCACGTAGTCGCGCAACGCAAACGCCTCGGGGGCTGAGACCGGGACGAGCATGCGGCAACAGGCGGCGCAACCTTTGTGGCATGAGATGGCCTGCCCTGCCTCAATGCTTCGGCGTTCTTCCAGGGCCTGGGCTTCTTCTCCCAGTCTCCGCATCATCGGCACAATCGCCGAGACCGGCACGAAGCCCGTGGGCACTTCTATCGCACTGGTGAGTTGCCCTGCGGGGGTGTTCAGAGAGATGTCGTATCGTTCGGTCATCGGATCTCAACGTTATCAAGTTTTTCGCATCATAGAGAAGCATTTGGCGCAGGGTCAACCGGAACGCGTCCTTGCTCCCTCTCCACGGAATGCCGATAATGGCGATTATGCTTTCTGGTCATGTGATCGGTTTGTTGAAAGAGTATATGCAGGATCTGGTGGAGCAGGCCCGGCAGGAGACCTCGGCACAGGAGCGGTTTGGCTTTTCCGCCGCGGCCTATCGGCCTGATCATGCCATCTCGGATCTATTGGCTCTTCTCGATGACCGCATCGAGTCTGAAGGCATGCAGGTCGGGTTGCCTGAAGGCTTTCTCCACGACATGTGGAGCCTCTGCAATGACGCGAGCGTGCAAGTGACCGATCGCGTCTACGTCGAGACCAATGTGGGACCTGAAGCAGGGAGTAAAGCGAGAACCAGAGAACTGACGTATCGGGCGTTGGTGGCGTTTATCGAGGCTCGGGGGCGGGCTTTGTCTCAGGGTGGGCAGGGCGAGATGGAGTCATGAGTCGATCCTTGAGGCGGAGCCGGAGATGCCTGGATATTGGTGTGTCCAATCGGAGACCGCCGCGTTCATAGCTTTCCCGCGAGCCTATAAACGGCGATGCCGGCGAGTTCTTCGATCGCTTCCGATATTTCTCGAAAGGCCCATGTGGCGGGCAGCACATCGAAGATTGAGGTGGTCTCCCAGCCTTCCGTGGCCCGGTTTCTCTCATGAAATCCGCAGGGGTAGGGGATGACGTCGAATCCTTGGGTGCGGAATAACGCCGCCGCTCTTGGCATGTGAGTCGCGGAGGTGACCAGGATAATTGATGCGCGGTCACCGAGCAGATGTTTGGTTCTCACGGCATTCTCGTAGGTCGTCCGGGCTTGGACTTCGGTGATGACGGATGCTGCGGGGACTCCGAGGCGGCCGGCAAATTCTTTCATGACGGTCGCCTCAGCCGGTCCTGATCCAAAGACGCGGGCGTCTCCGCCGGTTACAATCAGCGACGGGGCGATGCCGTGATGGTACAGATCGGCGCCGCAGACCGTTTGCCGCATGGATTCTTCCGTCAGCTCGATCCTGGGGCGTAGCGAGCCGGCGTCGCGCAGCCCGCCACCCAACACCACGATGGTGCCGTTCGCGATTGGTGCTGGAAGACCTGACGGACGGTGTTCTCCTTCCAGTGCGGCCACGAGTACGTGCGCGACCAGGGGAGAAGTCAGCACGAAGAGCAGACTGACGAGGGTGGCGGCGGTTATGCGGAGCCAGCGCTGTCGTGCGGGGGAGACGGGCAGCCAGGCGAAGAGCAGGACAAGGCCTGAGAGACCGACTATCCAGGTCAGAGGGTACACGCCGTACTTGACGAGCTTATAGAGGCCGAAGAAAAATGGGGTCAGTTCCATTGGAGCTCCGTATGGATGACGGCAGGCGCCGCGACGTGCAGCATAGCAGTCGTGGGAGATTTGACCAAGAGAGGATGTCAGGGATGTCGCACGCAAGACAATATTGGCTGATGAAATCCGAACCGTTGGTGTTTTCGATCGAGGACCTAGTGCGGGCGCCGAAGCGCACGACCTCGTGGGATGGGGTACGGAACTACCAAGCCAGAAATTTTATGCGGGCGATGCAGCCGGGCGATCAGGTATTGTTCTACCACAGCAACGCGAATCCTCCGGCTATCGTAGGAATCGCGGAGGTCACGGCTATGGCATATCCCGACCCGACCCAGTTCGAACGGCGCCACAAGCATTTCGATCCTGCCAGCGATCCCAAGGCACCCCGGTGGGACATGGTCGATATCCGCCATGTCCGGACCTTCGATGCGCCCATTTCGCTAGACTCTTTGCGGATGGAGAAGGCGCTCGCGGGGATGGCGCTCTTGCAGAAAGGTTCTCGATTGTCGGTTCAGCCGGTCACGAAAGGGGAGTGGGAATACATCCTGAAACTGGCCAACGGGTGATTCTGCCTGGCCTCAGGTGCTCGCCTTTCCTTCGTCGAGATGTCGATGTTGCCAGTCCAGCCAGGCATGTCCGAGTTCGTGCGCGAGGATATAGCGGCGCCTGGTCATCGGGAGGCGCTTCCGGATATAGATTGTCCTGTTGTCGTCGTCCCAGATGCCATCGGCATTGGCATCGCGCTTATCCATTTCAGTGTCCGTCAGTTGGCGGATCGAAATCTGATAGCCGAAGGGGAGGACGACTCTCGTCGGGATTCGGATCATACGAGAACGGCTCCTTTATTAGACCACACATCCGGAGAGGCGGTAATTGTTCTCTCGGGCATTCGGACTTTCCAGACACGAGTACATTACCACAAAGTGCAGATACGTCGATGGCATAACAGGTTAGTTATATCAATGCTTTATGAGTGACTAGCCGTTCTGGACGACGTGGTGGCAGGGCAGGGAGATAGGCTCATAGCCGGTTTCGCTTCAGGATGAACTCGTGTATCATGCCGGCTATGAATCAGGTCACAATCGACGAGATGGTAAAGGCCTTTCCCCAGTCGGTCCGGCTGACTGAAGTGAAGATCCGGGATCGTGGGGAGGTCAAGAAGCTGGATGCCGGAGAATTACTTCTGCGGACCGGTGATCGGGTGTTGCTTGAAGTCGATGGCGAAGTGACCTACGGGGTGGTCTATACGGCGCCCTACGAGACGCCGTTTATTCCACCCATGCGTGTGCTGAAGCCGATTCTCCGCAAGGCGAATGGAGAAGATGCTGCGCTGGTTTCAAGACTGGAGCGATTGTCCCAAGAGGCGATGGCCTACTGCCGGGCAAAGGCCGGTGAGATGAAGCTCCGGCTGAAGCTGGTCGAGGTCTATGGCGCACTTCAGCGCCGGCAACTCACGTTTGTGTATACGGCTGATGATCGCATCGATTTCCGTGAACTTGTACGTGACCTGGCCAGGCGTTTTGGCGGCCGGATCGAAATGCGCCAGGTAGGTGTCCGGGAGGAAGCCCGGCGACTCGGCGGACTCGATACCTGCGGACTGGTACTCTGTTGCACCAGCTTTTTGACGGAGGTCAAGCCGGTGACCGTGAAGCAGGCGAGAACCATGGGGTTGCAGGTCGAAGATCCCCGGCTGCTCGGCGTCTGCGGACGATTGAAATGTTGCCTCATGTTCGAGATGATGGACGCGCAAGGCGCGCTCCCTCAGCAGGCCCAGAAGCTTATTACGCCCTCACGACCGACCCCACCGGCCCGATCTTCCTAGCAGCGAGTTCCTCGCGCAGTCCCAGCACGTCTTGTTCCATTACATCGGCAGCTCCATCCGCCCATGTGCTCTACCCGAGATGGGCCAGGTGTGCTAAGTCACAAGTCCCTCAGGATCGGGGCTCAGTCGAAAAACAACACATTCTCGGCTGTGATCAATGCCGAACAGCTTGCAATACCAGGCGAAAGTTTTCTGAATCCTTTTCTGTCCATTCCGCTCTCAAGAGGGTGAACGCTCAAGGAGGATCAGCAGGTCGTGTCCGTGTCGTGTTCTATTCCAACCCCAAATCAGGAGGTCGCAAGTGATGAAAAAAGGACTGTTAGTCATGATTGCGGTGACAGCCATCGGCTGTGCCGGAGTGGCGCCGCAGAATGCGATGAGCGGAGAGCCGAAGTCGCCGGTCGAAGGATTTGATATCCACGTACAGGCGCCTCATTTAATGCCGAACGGGGAGCCTGGAGGACCGTTCCATCACTATTGCAAAGGCATCTCGGACAAGATTCTTCAATGTCTTCTGTTCGACTCTACCGATCCCAAAGCCAAGCTCGTCGCGATTGAGTATTTCGTGTCAAAAGACCTGACCAGGAAGTTGCCTGCCATTCAGTGGCACCGTCATTTCCACGATCACAAGGTCGAGATTGCCACGGGCCGCGTGCAGATTCTCGACATGCCGGCCGATCAAGCCGCGAAGGTGGCCGAAGTGGCCGCCGGGACTGACGGTGTGATCTATCACTTGTGGCAGCATGGGCAGGAATTCCCGGACGGCACGGTGAGCTTCCCGCAGTCACTCGGGCACAAGTTCCCCGGCCATTCAGACAAGTAGACGATCGTTGATCGGGCCAGCCCCGTCTTTGTTGATGTGGGCTGGCCCCCTCACGCTTTTTCACTGCATAGGCCGGATTCCATCGCTGAGGGGGTGCCATGATGGCGCAGGGTTGTCGACATTGGGTGTTGCTGGGTTTGTTCATCATGGGCATGGTCGGGCCGGGACCAACCGTGGCGTCAGCGACTGAGGCGGCTGTGCTCAAGCCTCGCGTGCCGGCCGATAAGATTGATGAGGCCAAAACGTGGACCAACCCATTTGAGGCGACGCCTGAGAATATCGACAAGGGGCGGGCGCTGTTTCATGGCAAGGCATTTTGCGTAACCTGTCACGGGAAAGAGGGGAAGGGGTTGGGAGATATCCCAGGCCTCGTCGGCAAGCTCCCGCGTAATTTCACCGACAAGATCTGGCAGGCCGCTCGTACGGACGGTGAACTCATCTGGATTCTCAAGAATGGAAGCCCAGGTACCGATATGGCCTCATTTGTCCCGCTGGTTCTCACCGAAGAAGAAGCCTGGCATGTCCTGCTCTATGTGCGATCATTCGGGCAGCCATAATCTGATCGGCATGGCCCGGCCTCTTTTGCGCCGCTCATTTTTCTTCGCGGTTATTCTTCTCGCTCTGATCAGTCCTCCCGGTCGCGCCATGGCGGAATGGACTGCCACCGCTGAGACCAAAGTGCTCTACACCGACAACGTGTTCGAACTCTCTTCCTCGCGGCGTCTGGCGCTGGCTGAAGATCCCAGTCAGCCGGCGGTCGTGCCCGTCAACAAAGCCAGCGACGTGGTGTGGGAACCGTCGATCGATGTTCGCCACCGCTCGCGCCCGACGAATCTTGGCGATACTGAAGTGTCAGTAAAAGCAGCGGGTTTCCTGTTCACAGACAATCCGATTTTCAATCACGGGAATTACCGCATTCAGGTGAAGCAGGCACTGGATGCCGATACGTCCATCCTGATCCGGTACCGGTTTGTCCCGAATCTTTTTCTCGGTCCCAATACGGAGCGCCGGACCGGTCTCCGCCTTCCAGAAGAAGAGCGGGTGACGTCACATATTTGGCGAGTGCAGCTTGAACGGCGGCTGTCGGATTCGTTGATCGGCACGCTCGTCGGCCGGTACGGCCTCCGGCAATTTAACGACGTGTTCGCCGAGCGCGATACCGCCTTCTGGAGCGCGGGGCCGCAGGTGGAGTGGTTGGTGATGTCGCGGCTCACGCTCAGCCTGGCCTATTTGTTCGAGCAGGGCCTGGCCGATGGGCGCGAGCAGACCCAATTTAGAGACGACGTCTCGTATCGCCAGCACTTTACGTCGATTGGCGCTACGGTACAGATCTCCGAGTCACTCTCTTTGGTAGTTGGGTATGCCTACCGGCGCAAAGAATTTACGAGTGAGATCGTCGGCGATTCGAATCGAGGCGTCGTGGACACGACTCACCAAGGATCCGCCGAATTTCAGTACCGCCTCACACCTGCTGCCGTCATGACACTGGGCGTGCAGCGATCGCAGCGCTTGTCGAACGTGACCTCCCGGGAATTTTTCAATACCAATACATCATTCGGGTTGCAGTACCGGTTCTAAGAGGCAGGGCGGTATCGGCGGGCCTCTTGCGGATATGCCAATTATGGCATAGTATACTGCCGGTACAGCACTAGTATGGTACCGGAGTTGTGACGGTATGCGTTCAAGGATTGGTCGGGATTAATGAAATCGGTTCATTTTGTCGGATCTTCTAAGGAGGATTTGCGGGAGTTTCCCGAAGACGCGCGGGAGACTGTGGGGCATCAACTCTTCAAGAGTGCAACAGGGAAAAGAACCGGATGATTGGAAGCCGATACCCACAGTCGGGCCAGGGGTCAACGAAATCAGGGTGTGGGAAAACAGTGGGACCTATCGGGTCATCTACGTAGCGAAGTTTGAAGAGGCCGTCTATGTGTTGCATGTCTTCGAAAAACGATCTCAGAAGACTCCGAAAGGCGACATCCACCTAGCCAGAGGCCGATATGCCGACTTGTTGAAGTGGAGGAAGGAGCAAGATCTATGACACGTGCCACAGTCACCAAAGGCAGCGGGAATGTGTTCCGAGATTTGGGGTTTTCCGAAGAGAAGTCCGCCGAATTGATTCTGAAGAGCAGCCTGCTTCAGGCGCTGCAAGAAACTATCAAGGAGCGAGGCTGGAAGCAAGTTGAAGCAGCGGCACAGCTAGGCATTGACCAAGCCAAGGTATCAAAGCTCTTGGCTGGCCAGATGTCCGGGTTTTCTATCGAGCGCCTCGTCCACTTCCTTTTGCTGCTTGGGCAGGATATCGAAGTGAAGGTTCGTAATGCTACTCGCGGACGGCAACGGGGAATTGTGCGGACACGAATTGGCAAAAAGCTTGTCAACGCGGCAATCTGACTTTTTGGAGAACTTCGGCTTTCGGATGCTGCGGCGGATGCTGGCCTTGAAGGCATTACATCGTTGATCTTTCGTCCATCCCAACTGGATAAGGATTCAGGATAGAATCCTAAGCCTAGGCCACCTGATCGGGTTCCAGCATGCGTATCCGGTGATAGAGTCGATGCTCACGTGCCCAGTCTAAAGTGGCGCCCCAACGTTGTCGTCGTTGGTTATCAATGTCGAGGTTCATCACCATACCTACAATAAGCGGTGCACCGACGGGAGTTATTCCAGGCGGACGAAGGACCGGCTCAGGTGGGGCCTGGATAGCAACATCAGGGCGATTTGCACGAGCATTCACCAGCGAGTGATGAATGCTCGACCAGGTCTCAGGAGATGGAGAATTTATGGGGCATAAGTGGTTGCCTTGTGCGGCTAGCTCGATAAGGTTATCGATTAGCCGCCACACATCCATGAATCGATCGTTTCGGCGCCCCGTCTGCTCGTCCATGTAGAGATTGCGTCGGATCTCAAGCATTACAGACGCGACTCTCGTATCCCGATGCAGTAGCTGGGACGGCACATACGTACCTGAATAGAGCGTGTTCTGGTCACAGGCAAAGCCACTCCGCGCACACGTGTCAATCAGGCCTTCGACGAGTCGGGGCGGCGTGTGAAACCAGTCCGTCCCGATACAAATGGCGGGTCGAGGCGCAGTCTGGTCCAACTCATATGGCAGTGGATGAGAGGGATAGGAGTGTCCATCAATGATGAGGCAACGCCCGTGAGCTCGGACCGTCTCGCGTACCAGACGGGTGAACGCCTGACCATATGCCGTGTACCCGCTTATCAGGAGACGTTCTCGTTCCGCTTCAGTAAAGGGAAGGCGAAGAGGCAACCCGTCGGAAGTGTGTGTAGATAACTCCCATCCCGCGTGCAGCCATCGCTTCATCTGCATCATTACGGAACCGCTCAGGGTCTACGACAAGACGACTGGTACGATTGACAAACATGGCTCCCCCTATCTCAATCACATGGGAGAAGAGGTAGTCGGTGTACCAGTCAGTCATCCGCAATAGTTCACGGTTTAGGCTTTCAGTATCGAGCAGGAAGGACTGCCGAACCGACTCGGGGATGTAGGTGGAGCTATGTGGAATATGAACAACGAGGGGGATGCGGGGCACTTGTGTTGTGCAAAGAATCTCAAACGGCATTGGGTTCACCGTTAGCGCGCTTAATTACGGGAAAACGTTTGCAGTTAAGCATATCCCAATTTGGGATATGCCTGGAAGAGGATGATGATGCGGCTCCCATCAAGGGGAGCCAATGGCGAAGATGTCAGTGCGAGAGCCATGCGAAAGGTGATGGGAAAAGCCGAGCTTCCCTCGTTCAGCCCGTATGATCTCCGCCATGCCTTCGCGAGTCTGTTGCTCTCCGAGGGGGTGCCGCTGCTCTACGTGGCCCAGCAACTCGACCACGCCAAGCTGACGATCACTGTGAAGTACTACGCTCGGTGGATTCCCAGCGGCAATGCGAATCACGTAGCAGTCTTGGAGAGGACACTAGTACGGACACCGAACACCCAATCCGTTCAGGAAGATGTTCTAACAGCAGTCTAAGTTATTGAAGATTTTGGTGGGCCGTGTAGGGGTCGAACCTACGGCCCGCTGATTAAGAGTCAGCTGCTCTACCAACTGAGCTAACGGCCCACCTAGGTATGTGCGATGCGGAGGTCTTTGTGCAGTCGTGATCCTTGTCTGTACTTGCTGATGGTGCGCCTGACAGGATTTGAACCTGTGGCCCTCAGCTCCGGAGGCTGATGCTCTATCCAGCTGAGCTACAGGCGCTCCCGTAAGCAAGGACTGGCACCTTACCATAGCGTGAAAGTCTCTGTCTAGGCGGTGTGAAGATGGGCGAGAGGGTGTTTTTTGGGGAGGAAGGCATAGGGGAGCAGGAGCTCTTCTCCCTGGCATTGCTGCATTCGGTGCAGCGCGGTCAGTTGTTGAGACTCTTCTCCGGCCAGCCGGTCTTCTTCTTCTCGAAATGGAGAAGAAAGGCGAATGATCGGGATAGCGGTTTGGATGTCGCAGGCGCCTTCGACGCATCCATCCTGGTCCGGGGGGATGCCCATGGAGCGACAGGTGAGCGGCCGAAAGGCATAGACTGCGCAATCCCCCTCGGAGGTGAGCGCGGGGCAGGGCAAGTCCTGGAACTCTTCCGCCAGTTGCTCGGTGAGACGGTCGGGCCAGTTGTCCAGCATCGATGACGAAGAGAGGCGGGGAAAACGCGCTTCGATTGCCGTCACCTGAGCCTGAGCCTTCTGTTGGATGGACTGGCGTTGTGCGTTCGGAAGCCGGGTAAGTCCTTCTTGAAGCTGGTGCTGATCCAGAATCGTGACGGGAAACGTCCCGATGCAGCAATGGCAGCAGCCTTGACGGCAGGGCAGCTGCTCTAAAAGGGCTGCCGCGGCCCGTTCGAACCATCGGGAGGTTTTCTCAGAAAGTGAGGAGAGACTGGTTGTCGGTGTCGGTTGGTTCGACACAAGCTGTCATTCTTCCTGCGGAGCCATGTCCACAATGAGGTCGCCCTTGGGCGAGTAAAAGCCCTGGTCGTCGATCTGGACGATCCCGTTGCACTGTTCCTGGTAGAACTCCAGAATCCAGCCGTTGAAATCGTAGCCCTCGTCGGTCATGTCATCTTTTGAAAAACGGGTGGTGAGAATGAACTGTGCGCGATTGACGAATTCAAGCGCGAGCTGGGCTTCAATGTCTTCGTAGGCCGTCAGCAGATCGCGGTATTGTGTCTGTTCCTGGCCGAAGACGTCTTGATAGGTGCCGCGATCACGTACGCAAAATAATTGAATCGGCTTCCGGTCGCGGTGATAGCCCAGGGAAATTTGCACCCAGGCCCACTCATCGAGAGCCGCGTCATCAATGTTGGTCGGGACGATGGGCGTCTGCCCGCGGGCTTTCAAGAAATCGATCAAGAGCCGGAGCGGCGGCGAATTCTCTTTCTGGCAGAATACGCGAGAATATACATAGTTTTCAGCCTGTTCCGACGAGTCCGCTTGCGCAGATGCCGGAAGAATTGGAAGTTCCCTGCCCATGATGATCCTTTCACTGGAGCCCGTGTTCTTGAGGTGTCCGGCACCTCCGGCCTGAGACGTTTCGCTACTTTACGCCGGGGTCTCAGGCAACTGCAAGAGGGCACTGTAGGCATTTCCCCACGCCTGGCCTGTGTTTTTCTCGTTGACAGCCTGGGGACTCTTGGCTACACTCTCGCGGGTTTTCATGGTGGGAGTGTTGTTGAAGGGCCTTTCGCCAAACGATTCTCAATTCAGCGTGTTTCAAGAGAGGCGAGTCAACATTCGATTTGTGGTTTTCTTCTTCTCACTTTCTAAGGAGGTTCCCGAATGGCAAAATCAATGACGAAGTCGCAGATCGCTGACTACATGGCCCAAAAAGCCGGTATGACCAAGAAGGCCGCTGTCCAGATGATGGACGATTTTGCCGCCTTGGCCTATCGTGAAGCAAAGAACGTCTTCACGGTGCCCGGCATCGGCAAGTTGGTGTTGGCGAATCGCAAAGCCCGGATGGGCCGGAACCCACAGACCGGTGAGCCGATCAAGATCCCGGCCAAGCGGGTGGTGAAGTTCCGCGTTGCGAAGGTGGCTAAGGACGCAATCCTCGGAAAGAAGTAATCGAGGGCTTTCCGTCCGGCATCGGTGCAGCGCCATGAGTTCTCTGGGGCTTCATCCGCTGCAGGCGACGACATGCCAAAGGGCTGGTTCCCCGTCTGGAGAACCAGCCCTTTGTATTTGTGCCGTCCTGAGTTCTTTTTCAGGAATGCGAGGGCGCCAGACCGCTTCCGCCCATCCCGTCATGGCCGACCAGCCTGATCGCGTCGCCATCTTGCACGAGAGAGTCTTCGCTCGCGATGCGCTTATTGATTGTGACCAGCACTTTCTTTTCCCGCAGCAACTGTAATAAATGGCGGAGTTGAAAGCCTTGGCGCTGAATGACCTGTCGAACAGTGAGCGAGGTGGGAATCTCGCAGGCCATGTCTCGCTCGCCGTCGGCTGTTTGTAGTTGCCCGGTCAGGGTAATGGTGACCATCGGTGCCGCTCCTTACGTTCGCTGGTGTTCAGATCGGATTTTTCCCGTAACGGGTAGGCGTTGACTCAGTCGCGCCGCATCCCGATAATAGCGCCATCATGCAATCGTTGGATATCTATAATCCCGGTATGCCGGACCTGCAGTTTGTGTTGTTCGTCTCGGCGCTCTGCACGTCCGACCTTCCGACGTTAAACATCCCCCAGCCTCTGAGAGACGAGCTCTTTGAGCGCTGTTGGGCGCTGGTGCATACAGGGCCGCCACCGGTTTCGAAACGCGAGCGCGTGTTGGACCTTCGCCATGGGAACGATCTCACGCTGGATGCCTGCCTGGAAGCGATCCAATCGATCCTGGGCGATGCCGGGATTACGACGATTACCTGGGATCATCCGCCGAGTCCTCCTTCGAGGTCCAGTACGCCCGAGGCCCAGCCGTTGATCGATCGCCTTCAGCAACTGTACCCTGACGCGCCTGACATTGTCGATCCGGATGGCGGGCATGCAGGTTAGCGCGGCGCCCCTGGAAGGCCTTCTGGTAATCGAGACGAAGCTCTGGCGCGATGCGCGCGGGGCATTCGTGGAGACTTATCATCAGGAGCGCTATCGTGAGGCCGGCATCGGCGCGACGTTCGTCCAGGACAA
>WBZP01001024.1_pt1 | contig 36030 bp, 40 predicted proteins | sample 5204301 | NCBI WGS metagenome assembly WBZP01 (sample SAMN12412401, study PRJNA552823) | activated sludge metagenome | isolation source: activated sludge from nitrification reactor of wastewater treatment plant... | place: USA: Pennsylvania | collected 2017 | reverse complement strand
CCGGCTCGGGCATGGTCGAGTACTCGCGCATGACGCCGGAGGTGCGCGAGCAGCTGCAAAAGGTCATCGCCGAAGTCACGCCGCGCTACGACCATGTGCTGCTGGACACCGGCGCCGGCATCTCCGAGGTGGTGCTGTACACCGTGAGCCTGGCCGGCGAGGTGCTGCTGGTGGCCACACCCGAACCCACCTCGTTGACCGACGCCTACGCCACCATCAAGGTGCTGGCCAACACACAAATGCGCAGGCGCGTCCACCTGCTGGTCAACCAGATCCGCAGGCTGGGCGAGGGACGCGCCGTGCGGCAGCAGCTGCAGCAAGTGGTGGACCGCTATGTCAACCCCGCGCTGACCACGCCGGTGCGCCTGGAACTGCTGGGCGAAGTGCCGCTGGACCCGGCCGTGCGCGAGGCCGTGCAACGGCGGCAGCTGTTGATGGAGGCGCTGCCGGGCACACCGGCGGCGCTGGCCCTGCTCAACGCCGTGGCGCGTGTGCCCAGCACCTGAGCATGGCCAGCACGGAGCCCAGTCTGTTCGAGCGCCTGCAGGGCGAGTCGGGCCTGCGTGCCCTGGTGGACCGTTTCTACGACCTGATGGAGCTGGAGACTGCGTTCGCCGAACTGCGGGCCTTGCACCCGAGGACACTGGAGGGCTCGCGCGACAAGTTGTTCTGGTTCCTCTGCGGTTGGACGGGAGGGCCCGACCACTACATCGAGCGCTTCGGCCACCCGCGTCTGCGCGCGCGGCACATGCCCTTTCCCATCGGCACTCGTGAGCGTGACCAGTGGATGGCCTGCATGCTGCAGGCGATGCGCGAGCTGGCGATCGAGCCGGCGCTTGCCGAGCGCCTGGGCCAGGCCCTCTCCGGCACCGCCGACTGGATGCGCAACCGCTGATCGGCGCTGCCAGCCCATGAGTCGCAACCGTTGGCATGCCCGCTGGACGCTGGCCCCGCTGTCGCTGGCCGCCAGCGCCTGCATCGTGGTGCCGGCCACGCGCGAGGTCTACGACGCCGAGTGCCGCGTGCTGACACGGCAGATGACGCTGGAGGCGGCCTACCTGGGCGGATTCCACGCCTGCGCCGGTGAAGGCTGCCTGGCCCTGCTGACGGCTGCGGGTGCGGTGACGGCGGCTTCGGCCGTGGTTTCGGGCAGCATCGCCCTGGTGGGCAACGTGGTCTACTGGTTCGAGCGCCAGGGCCGCTGCAGGCCCGGCCCCACGCTCGGCCCGGCAGCGCCGTCCGCGCCCGCGTCAGCGCCAGGTTGAGGCGTACCTGCTGGGCGTGAATGCCTGTTCAGCCGATGCGGCCGAGCAGCAGGTACTCCATCAGCGCCTTCTGGGCATGCATGCGGTTCTCCGCCTCGTCCCAGACCACCGACTGCGGGCCGTCGATGACTTCGGCAGTGACTTCATCGCCGCGGTGTGCAGGCAGGCAGTGCATGAACAGGGCGTCGGGCTGGGCCACGGCCATCATCTCCTCGTCGACGCACCAGTCGACAAAGGCCTTGCGGCGCTCTTCGTTCTCGGCCTCGTAGCCCATGCTGGTCCAGACGTCGGTGGTCACCAGGTGTGCGCCTTCGCAGGCCTGCATGGGGTGGTTGAAGACCTTGTAGCAGTCGCGGTTGGCGACACCGGCCACGGCGGCATCGACCTCGTAGCCGGTGGGCGTGCTGACATGCACCGTGAAGCCCAGGATCTCGGCCGCCTGCAGCCAGGTGTTGGCCATGTTGTTGCCGTCGCCGACCCAGGCCACGACCTTGCCCTGGATGCTGCCGCGGTGCTCGATGAAGGTGAACACGTCAGCCAGGATCTGGCAGGGGTGGTACTCGTTGGTCAGCCCGTTGATCACCGGCACGCGCGAGTTCGCGGCAAAGCGTTCGATCATGTCCTGGTGGTAGGTGCGGATCATCACCAGGTCGCACATGCGGCTGATCACGCGCGCGGTGTCCTCGGCCGGTTCGGCCCGGCCCAGCTGGCTGTCCCCGGTGGTCAGGTTCACCACCGAACCGCCCATCTGGTACATGCCGGCTTCGAAGCTCACGCGGGTGCGCGTGCTGGCCTTCTCGAAGATCATGGCCAGCGTGCGGTCGGTCAGCGGCTGGTAGCGCTCGTAGTTCTTGAAGCGCGTCTTGATGATGCGTGCGCGTTCGAACAGGTACGCGTACTCTTCCGCGCGCAGATCCTTGAACTGCAGGTAGTGTTTCATGAGCGAGTGGCCCGGTTTCATTGTGGAGCGGCCGTTTCGGCCAGAAATGCCCGGATCAGGGGGCACAGGATGGTCACGATCTGCGCCGCTTCGGCGTGGCTCAGGATCAGCGGCGGCACCAGCCGCACGACGGTGTCTGCCGTCACACTGAGCAGCAAGCCGGCCTCGGCCGCGCGGCCCAGCAGCACGCCGCAGGGCCGCGCCAGCTCGATGCCGATCATCAGCCCCGCGCCGCGGATCTCGCAGACGCCGGCCACGCCGGCCAGTTCACGCGCCAGGCCGTCACGCAAGGCCTGGCCGACCTTGGCGGCATGGGCCAGCAGGCCGTCTTCTTCCATGATGCGCAACGTCTCCAGGCCGGCACGCATGGCCAGCGGGTTGCCGCCGAAAGTCGTGCCATGGTTGCCCGGGCCCAGCACCCGTGCCGCCTTGGGGCCGGCGACGACGGCGCCGATGGGCACGCCCGAACCCAGGCCCTTGGCCAGCGGCATCACGTCGGGCTGGATGCTGGCCCACTGGTGGGCGAACCACTTCCCGGTGCGGCCGATGCCGCACTGCACCTCGTCCAGCATCAACAGCCAGCCCAACTCGTCGCACAGGCGGCGCAGGCCCTGCAGGTAGTCCCAGCGTGCGGCGTTGATGCCGCCTTCGCCCTGGATGGTCTCCAGGAACACGGCGACCACATTGGGGTTGCTGCGTGCCACGGCTTCGACTGCGGCCAGGTCGTTGAGCGGCACGCGCACGAAGCCTTCGACCAGCGGTTCGAAGCCCTTTTGCACCTTGGGGTTGCCGGTGGCCGACAGGGTGGCGATCGAACGGCCATGGAAGGCCTTTTCGTAGACGATGATCTCCGGGCATGTGATGCCCTTGTCGTGGCCGTACTTGCGGGCGATCTTGATCGCGCCTTCGTTGGCTTCCAGGCCCGAGTTGCAGAAGAAGACTGCCTCCAGGCCCGAGATGCGGCACAACTGGGCGGCCAAAGCCTCCTGCAGCGGCACCTGGTAGTAGTTGGAGCTGTGCATCAGCCGGGCCACCTGTTCCTGCAACGCGGGCACCAGCTTGGGGTGGCCATGGCCTAGCGTGTTGACCGCGATGCCGCCCAGGCCGTCCAGGTACTGCCTGCCTTCGGTATCCCACAGCCAGCAGCCGCAGCCATGCGACAGGGCCATCGGCAGCCGGCCGTAGGTGTTCATCACATGGGGCATGGGGCTGGAAGCGGCCTGGATGGCTGCCGGGTCGGGTGCATTCATGGTGGGTTCCTGGTGGGGCCATGCCGGGTGGCCGCGGACGTCTAGCGCTTCAAGCCGACTGCGTGGCCGGAAGGCGGCGATTCTAAAGGTCCGCCCCAACGTGCCAATGAAGCTGTGACATCAGCAGGAGCGGGCACTCAACATGCATGCTGCGTTGCAGCACAGCCAAGGCACAATGCGGAGCGCGAGCCGCAAACTGATCTTGGTGCAACCCTTTCCGGTGGGCCCGCGGGACCTGCCGCCGCCGATGAAGCCCAGCCAGCCCCGACAGTTCCACATCCAAGGTGTCACGACCGAGGGGCGCCCCTTCCGCCCCAGCGACTGGTCCGAGCGCCTTGCCGGTGTGATGTCCGGTTTCCGCCCCAAGGGCGCGATCGGTGGCATCGGCGCGTACATCGGCTACTCGCCTTACTGCGTGCCGCAAGTCGTCAACGGCGTGAAGTGCGTGCTGGTCAGCGAGGCGCTCAGGGAAGTGGAACCGATGGCCTGGGACTTCGTCATGAACTTCGCGCGCGACAACCACCTGCCGGTCGTGCGGGCCGACCAACCGGCAGTCCCTGGGGCAAGCTGATCGCCCAGCAAAAAGCCCGCCGAAGCGGGCTCCGAGGGGTCAGGACCATTCAGCGATGTTCAGGCAGCCAGCGCCAGCGCCTTGACCTTGGCCGCCAGGCGGCTCTTCAGGCGCGCGGCCTTGTTCTTGTGGAAGATGCCCTTGTCGGCCACGGAGTCGATCACGCTCTGAGCGGACTTGAAAGTCTCGGCGGCCTTGGCCTTGTCACCCCCGGTGACGGCCTTCTGCACGTTCTTCACGACGGTGCGAAAACGCGAACGCAACGAGGTATTGGCGGCATTGAGCGCCACATCCTGGCGCGCACGCTTGCGGCCCGAGGCGAGGCGAACGGTCTTCTTCTTGGCTTTGGACGAGGTGGCCATGCTGTATGGAGTAGTGAGTCTGGCAGGTGCAAAGACTGTCAAGTATAGCATGCCAGTGACAGGCAGGCCGGGTGCTCCCAGGTGGCTGCCTATAATCCGCGACCCCAGCGCTTGCGTCTGCCCGGGCAGCCGTCAGGCGCCGGTGCGGCGCATCGAACCCATCGTCCCGTGAACCTGTTCAAGGCCGCTTCCACCGTTTCGCTGCTGACCCTCTTGTCGCGCGTCACGGGCCTGGTGCGCGAGCAGCTGATCGCCGCCCTGTTCGGTGCCAGCTCGGCCACCGACGCCTTCAACGTGGCGTTCCGCATCCCCAACCTGTTTCGACGCCTGTTTGCCGAAGGTGCGTTCTCGCAGGCTTTCGTTCCCATGCTGGCAGCGACGCGTGCGCGCGATGGTGACGAGGCCACGCGCGACCTGGTGCACGCGGTGGCCACCGTGCTGGCCTGGGTGTTGCTGGCGGTCTGTGCGCTGGGGGTGATCGCGGCACCGGTGCTGGTGTGGCTGATCGGCTCCGGGCTCAAGGACTTCGAGTCCGCGGTGCTGATGACACGCTGGATGTTTCCCTACATCGGCCTGATGTCGCTGGTGGCCTTGTCCGCCGGCATCCTGAATACCTGGACGCGCTTTGCCGTGCCCGCGGCGACCCCTGTGCTGCTGAACCTGAGCGTCATAGCCGCCGCCTGGTGGGGGGCACCTCGCCTGCAGGCCTGGGGCGTGCAGCCCATCCTTGCACTGGCCGGTGGTGTGATGCTCGGTGGCCTGCTTCAGCTGGCGGTGCAGATGCCGGCGCTGGCAGCCGTGAGTTGCCTGCCGCGCATCGGGCTGGCGCCGGCCGCCATAGCCCGCGCCTGGCGTCACCCGGGCGTGGGTCAGGTGCTGCGCCAGATGGCGCCGGCGCTGCTGGGGGTCTCGGTGGCGCAGATTTCGCTGCTCATCAACACGCAGATCGCCACCCACGTGGCGGTGGGTGCAGTGTCGTGGCTGAGCTATGCCGATCGCCTGATGGAGTTTCCGACCGCGCTGCTGGGCGTGGCGCTGGGCGTGGTGCTGCTGCCCCAGCTGGCCGCCGCGCGAGGCCGTAACGATGCGGCGGCCTACTCGGGCATGCTGGATTGGGGGCTGCGCCTGGTGCTGCTGCTGGCCTTGCCTTGTGCATTGGCGCTGCTGCTGATCCCGCAGGCCCTGGTGGCGGTCCTCTATCACTACGGAGCTTTCGATGCACGGGACGTCACCAACACCGTGCTGGCGCTGAGAGGCTATGGTGCAGGCCTGCTGGGACTGGTGGCGATCAAGGTGCTCGCGCCGGCCTTCTACGCCCGCCAGGACATCCGCACCCCGGTGAAGATCGCCATCGGTGTGCTGGTGGCCACCCAGGCGATGAACCTCGTCCTGGTGCCCTGGCTGGGCCATGCGGGATTGGCGCTGTCCATCGGGCTCGGCGCCTGGGTCAACGCCGGCTTGCTGCTGACGGGTCTGCTGCGGCAGGGAGTCCTGAGTCCTCAGCCCGGCTGGCTGGCCTTCGGTCTTCGGGTCGCGGTGGCCAACCTGGCGCTGGCGCTGCTGCTGGTCCTGACGGCCGATGCCTTCGACTGGATCGCGCTGCAGGCCCGCTGGGGCGCACGAGCAGGACTTGTGGCGGGCCTGATCGGGGTGGCCGTGCTGGTGTACGGCGGCATGCTGGCCCTGGCAGGTCTGCGGCCACGCCATCTCATGCGCCGGGCCTGACCTACACTGGCACCGATGGCCGGATCCCTGCATCTTGAAGCGCCCAGCACGCTGGACTACTTCGCCAGCCTGGTGGCGGACGATGCCAGCTTTCCGCTGCTGGAGGCAGCCGTGGCGCTGGCGCAGGATGACGACGCCGGACTGGACGTGCAGGGCGTGCTGGCGCAGATCGACGCGCTGGCCGATCGGCTGAGCCGGCGCGTGGCGCCGGATGCGCCCGCCTTGCTGCGCTTGCGCCTGCTCAACCGCTACTTCTTTCACGAACTGGGCTTTGCCGGCAACGTCAACGACTACTACGACCCAGGCAACAGCCTGGTTCATCGTGTGTTGGCCACGCGTCGGGGCATTCCCATCACCCTGGCTCTGCTGTATATCGAGCTGGCCAGGCAGGCCGGACTGCCGGCCCAGCCGGTTTCTTTTCCCGGGCACTTCCTAGTCAAGGTCAGGTTGCCGCGCGGCGAGGTCGTGATCGACCCCTTCAGCGGCCAGTCCCTGTCGCGTCAGGAGCTGGAAGACCGGCTGGCGCCGTTTCGGCGCCATGCGGCCATGCCCGACGAAGAACCGGTGCCGCTGAGCCTTTTTCTACAGGCGGCTGCACCGCGCGACGTGATTGCCCGCATGCTGCGCAACCTGAAGGAGATCCACCGCCGATCCTGCGACTGGCAGCGCCTGGCGGCGGTGCAGCAGCGGCTCGTGATCTTGTTGCCTGAGGCTTGGGAAGAAAGGCGAGATCACGCACTGGTGCTGGCCGAGCTGGGCTGCCACGCACTGGCGGCCGACGAACTGTGGCTGTATCTGCGCCAGCGTCCCGATGCCGTCGATGCGGCGCAATTGCATCGGCACCTGGCGGCCTGGCGCGGTCTTTGCGAATGAGGCAGATTCCGCTGGCCATCGGGCCGCAGCCGCTGGCCACTTTCGAGAGCTTCCTGCCGGGTCCGAACGGTGCCGCGCTGGACCATCTGCTGGCCCTGCAATCGGGCGCCACCCCGCTGTACCTTTGGGGACCTTCGGGCAGCGGCAAGTCGCACCTGCTGCAGGCCTTGGCTGGCCGCTGTCAGGCCGCTGGCCAGACCGTGGGCTGGTTCGATGCGGCCACACCGGGGCCCTGGCGATGGCAGTCCGACTGGTCGCTGGTGGTGCTGGACGAGAGCGATCGGCTCGATGCGGATCGGCAGCAACTGGCCTTTGGACTGTTCGTCCAGGCGCATGACGCCGGCGTGCAATGGGCCGCGGCGGGTCGGCTGCCGCCTGTGGATCTCCCGCTGCGGGAGGATCTCGCCACGCGGCTGGCCTGGGGCCATGTCTTCGCGCTGCACAACCTCGGCGAAGCCGAAAGCCGTGCCGTGCTGCGCCGTGATGCGGACCGCCGCGGCATCTTCCTGTCCGACGAGGTGATGGACTACCTGCTCACGCGTTTCCCACGCGATCTGTCCCACCAGGGCCGGTTGCTGGCCAGGCTGGATGGCTACGGCTTGGCGCGCGCTCGACGCATCACCTTGCCCCTGGTGCGCGAGATGCTGGCCGAAGACGGGCAAGCCGGCGCCGGATCCGCATGAAACTGGCGCTGTTCGATCTGGATGGCACCTTGCTGGACGGCGACTCCGACCACGCCTTCTGCCAGTTCGTCCTGGCCCTGGGCTGGGCCGATGCCGAGGCTTTTGCGCAGCGCAACGATGCCTACTATGCCGACTATCTGGCAGGCTGCCTCGACGTGCATGCCTATGTGGAGTTCGCCACGGCGCCCTGGCGTGGCCGCAGCGCGGCTGAACAGGCTCAGGCCAGCCAGCGCTTCATGGCCGAAGTCGTGCAGCCGATGCTCAAACCGGGCGCGCGGGCCTTGGTGCAGCGCCACCGCGAGCAGGGTGATCGCCTGGCCCTGGTCACCGCCACCAACGACTTCGTCACCCGGCCCATCGCCCAGGCCTTGGGTATAGAGACGCTGATTGCGACCGACTTGCAGCGTGATGCGCAAGGCCAGGTCACTGGCGCGATCGCCGGCGTGCCGGCGTTCCGCGAAGGCAAGGTCACGCGCGTCCGGGACTGGCTGGCCGGCGATGGCTTGTCGCTGGAGAGCTTCGAGCGCAGCCTGTTCTACAGCGACTCCACGAACGATCTGCCGCTGCTCGAGCGCGTCAGCCACCCCGTGGCCACCAATCCAGGCCCTGCGCTCGAACGCCTCGCGGCACAACGCGGGTGGCCCATCCTGAGACTCTTCCAGCATGATTAAGAAGTTGATCCAGCGACTGCTGGGCCAGGCCGGCAAGACGGACAGCGCGGTGGCCCAGCCCAGCATTCCCCTGGGGGAGCGCGTGGAAGTCCCGGTGGCCGAACACCGCATCGATCCCAGCTTGCTGGACGCCAATGCGGTGCGCGTGGTCAAGACGCTGCAGGAAGCCGGCCACCAGGCTTACGTCGTGGGCGGCGCGGTGCGCGACCTGCTGGTGGACATGCGGCCCAAGGACTTCGACGTTGCCACCGATGCCACGCCGGAACAGGTCAAGGCGCTGTTCCGACGGGCCTTCATCATCGGGCGCCGATTCCGTCTGGTGCACGTCGTGTTCGGCCGTGGCCGCGAGCATGAGGTGATCGAGGTCAGCACCTTCCGCGCCTACCTGGACGTGGCCGCCGCGGATCAGGCGCGAGGCGACCGCAAACCTAGTCGCATTGAAGCGGCCGACCAAAAGCACGTCGTGGATGCTTCGGGTCGCGTGCTGCGCGACAACGTCTGGGGTCCGCAGGTGGAGGACGCGGCACGCCGCGACTTCACGATCAACGCGATGTACTACGACCCGCTCACGCAGACGGTGGTCGACTACCACGGTGGCCTGGCCGATGTGCGCGCGCGGCTGCTGCGCCTGATCGGTGATCCCGAGACCCGCTACCGCGAGGACCCGGTGCGTATCGTCCGCGCGGTACGCTTTGCGGCCAAGCTGGGGTTCGCTCTGGAGGCATCGACCGAACGCCCACTGCGCGCGATGACGCCACTGCTGGCCAACGTTCCGATATCGCGCCTGTTCGACGAGATGGTCAAGCTCCTGCAGACCGGCCATGCACTGGCCAGCATCGATCAACTGCGCCGCTATGGGCTCGTCGGCACCGGGCAAGGCGTGTTCCCGGTGCTGGAGGCTGCGCTGGCGCCGACGCCAGCGAATCCCGGACGCGAGAACTTCGTGCGCCTGGCCCTCCTGGACACCGACATGCGGGTCGCGCAGGGGCGGCCCGTGGCACCCAGCTACATGCTGGCATGCATGCTGTGGCACGACGTGCAGGAACGCTGGACCAGCCTGCGCCAGTCCGGCGAAGCGCCGTTGCCGACACTGCAGCAGGCGGTGGATGCCGTATTCGAGGCACGCATCGGGGACATCTCCGGGCGCGGCAGGCTGGCGGCAGACATGCGCGAAATCTGGCTCATGCAACCGCGCTTCGAGCGCAGGACCGCCAACTCCGCCCCGGTGCTGGCGGCACAGGCACGCTTTCGTGCCGGTTACGACTTCCTTCGTCTGCGCGCCGACTGCGGCGAACTGCCGGTTGAACTGGCCGACTGGTGGGAGGACTTCCACCTGGGCAGCGACGAAGAGCGCGAAGCGCTGCTGCGGGAGGTGCGCGCCGCTGCGCCGGCGCGGAGCCGGCGAACCGCTGCAGGCGAACCCGGTCCGGGCGGGGATGGATTGGGTGCAGCGCCTGCGGGTCCAGCCGGCGAACCCACCGTCGCGGCGCGCCGGCGTCGCCGTCGGCGGCGCAAACCCGCTGACTCAGAAGGCAGTCAGGGGGGTGCGGCCGGGCCGGCTGCATGAAGGAACGGGTGTTCATCGGCCTGGGCGCCAACCTGGGCGACAAGGCCACCGCGTTGGACAAGGCCGTGGCTGCCATGGCGGTCCTGCCGGCCACGCGGGTCGTGGCGCAGTCCGCCCGCTATCGCAGCGCACCGCTGCAAGCCAGCGGACCCAACTACCTGAACGCCGTCGTTGAGCTGTCCACCAGTCTGGAGCCCGAGCCACTGCTCGCGGCCCTGCAACGCATCGAACAGGCACAGGGCCGCGAGCGGCCCTTCCGCAACGCGCCCCGCACGCTGGACCTGGACCTGCTGCTGTACGGCCAGCGTCGCCTGTGCACGGATGCGCTGGAGATTCCGCACCCGCGCCTGCAGGAACGGGCGTTCGTGCTGGCGCCCCTGCTGGACATCGCTCCGGATCTTATGCATCCGGTGCTGGGCGACCTGCGTGTGGTTCGCGCGCAATTGAGCGGGCAGGTGATCGAGCGGCTGGTCTGAATGAAGACCAGCCGCGATGGGCTGCACGGCCGGCCCTAGAATCGTTCGTGACAAGACGATGACAGTCTGGTGACAGCCGGGGGGAGCGAGTCGTGGTGTTCGGTAGGTTCCTGCCCCGTGAGGGCAACTTCTTCGAATTGTTCAACGAGCACGGCCAGCGCATCGCAGAAGGCGCACGCGCTTTCCTGGCGATGGTGCAGAGCTACGCCGACCCGGCCGAACGCGAGCGCTGCGCCCGTCTGGTGATCGAGGCCGAACACGCCGCCGACAAGCTCACCGCCGAGGTCCACCGGCTGCTGCACCGCACCTTCATCACGCCTCTGGACCGCGACCAGATCCATCGGCTGATCAATGCGATGGACGATGTGCTGGATCTCCTGCAGGATTCCTGCGAGGTGATGTCCTTGTACGACCTGCGCACGCTGTCCGAGGACGTGCTGCGCCTGTCGGAGATCTCGGTGCGCTGCTGCGAACGTGTGCAGCATGTGCTGACCCTGCTGTCCCGGCTGAAGGACCCCAGCGTCGCCGAGTCGGTGCTCAAGACCTGCGAAGAAATCGACCAGCTCGAATCCGATGCCGACCGGGTGATGCGCAGCGCGATGTCGCGCCTGTTCCGCGAAGAGCCCGACACGCGTCAGCTGATCAAGCTGAAGGCCGTGTACGAGCACCTGGAGTCGATCTCTGACCGCTGCGAAGACGTCGCCAACATCGTCGAAGGCATCGTGCTCGAGAACTCGTGAGCCCAGCCGCGGAGAACCATTGACCATGCAGATCGCCCTGTGGGTGGTGGTGATGCTTGTCGTGCTGGCCTTGCTGTTCGACTTCATGAACGGCTTCCACGATGCTGCCAATTCCATTGCCACCGTGGTCTCAACGGGCGTGCTGCGGCCGACCCAGGCGGTGGCGTTTGCCGCCTTCTTCAATGTGGTCGCCATCTTCTTCTTCCAGCTGAAGGTGGCGGCCACGGTGGGCAAGGGAATCGTCGACCCCGGTGTGGTCGATCAGTACGTGATCTTTGGCGCCCTGGTCGGCGCCATCGCCTGGAACGCGATCACCTGGTTCTACGGCATCCCTTCCAGCAGCTCGCATGCGCTGATCGGCGGCATCGTGGGTGCCGCGGTGGCCAAGGCGGGCACCGGCCCGCTGGTGCTCGGTGGTGTGTTCAAGACGGTGGCCTTCATCTTCATCTCGCCGTTCCTGGGCTTCCTGCTCGGTTCGCTGCTGGTGGTGGTCGTGGCCTGGGCCTGCAGGCGAACCTCGCCGATGCGCGTGGACAACCTGTTTCGTCGCCTGCAACTAGTCTCCGCCGGTTTGTACTCTCTGGGCCACGGCGGCAACGACGCGCAGAAGACGATCGGCATCATCTGGATGCTGCTCATCACCGCCGGCATCACCACGACCGCAGAAGCGCGGCCGCCGGCCTGGGTGGTCTGGGGCTGCTACATCGCGATCGGCCTCGGCACGCTGTTCGGCGGCTGGCGCATCGTCAAGACGATGGGGCAGCGCATCACCAAGCTCAAGCCCGTAGGCGGCTTCTGTGCCGAGACCGGCGGCGCGATGACCCTCTTCCTGGCTTCGTCGATGGGCATCCCGGTATCGACCACGCACACCATCACCGGCGCGATCTTCGGCGTCGGCTCGGTGCGCAACGCCTCGGCGGTGCGCTGGGGGCTGGCCGGCCATATCGTGATGGCCTGGATCATCACGATACCTGTTACGGCCTTCATCGCCGCTGTCTTCTACGGTCTGGGTCGGCTCGTCTTCTAGCGTGTCGGCCCGGTAGCCGACGGGTGTCGACCGGCCGCAAGTTCCCACTCGAAGAACTTCTGCACGCCGTAGGCGACGGTCCCCATCAATGCAGCACCGCCCAGCAGGAGGGCCGCGATGGCCGCCAGCACCGGGCCCCAGCCGGTCGCGGTGCCGGCCTGGCCCGGGTTATGCCGGGCGTCCCACTTCGTGTCGGGTGTCAACGCGTACACGATGGCCGTCAGCATGGCGACGGAGACCATCAGCCCCAGCAGCGGGATCAAGAACCAGACCGCCGGGTCGTCCTGCCCCAGGTTGCGCAGGCGGACCAGGCCCACGAGGCCGGCGCCGGTGGGCAGCAGGTGGATCCAGGCCAGCCGGTCGCGTGGGCCGTGCAGATAGAGCCGGTGCAGCCCCAGCACGCCCCCCGTCAACGCCAGCCAGGCCGCGATGGTCTTGGAACGATAGGACATGGATGCTCCAAGGGCTGCGCCGCAGCGACCGGCCAGTTTATAATGCGCGGTTTCCGGCGCTAGCTTGCGGGGTGACCCAAGGGCGTATCTAGGGCGCTGGCCGCGGCTGAAGGGGCTGCCCGAACGGGCAGCCCGGCAGCCAACTCGGTGAATGGCCCGGCGTGTCCCCGTGGCTCGTGCACCGGCCCCCGATCCGAGGAATCATCAAGATGGTCGTGATCCGACTTTCCCGTGGCGGCGCCAAGAAGCGCCCCTTCTACAACATCGTCGTGGCCGACTCCCGCGAACGTCGCGATGGACGCTTCATCGAACGGGTTGGCTTCTACAACCCGGTGGCAGCCGGCGGCGAACAGCCGCTACGCCTGGCGCTGGACCGTGTCGCCCACTGGGCTGGCGTCGGAGCCCAGCTGTCGCCCACCGTGGCCCGTCTGGTCGATCAGGCCAAGAAGGCGGCCTGAAGCCGCAGGGCGTGAAGCCCTCCACGCCAGGCCTGCCTCTACCGACTCAGGGGTCGGCGTGGCCGGAGGATGCGGTCGAAGTCGGCCGCATCGTCGGTGCCTGGGGTGTCAAGGGCGGCTTCAAGGTCAAGCCCTTCGCCGCCGATCCCCAGGCCTTGTTCTCCTGCAAGCGCTGGTACCTGCAGCCCCCTGAGTCGCCGCGACCCTCACCTGCCAGGCCCGCAGCGCTGCCCGCCATGCTGCACGTGCTGCAGGCGCGCGAGCATGGCGACGGGGTGGTGGCGATGGCGCAGGAACTGCCCGACCGCCTTGCTGCCGAAGTCCTGCAGGGCGCGCGCGTGTTCGTGTCGCGAGGCAGCTTTCCGACACCCGACGATGACGAGTTCTACTGGGTGGACCTGATCGGCCTTGTGGTCCACAACCGCGAGGGCGCGGCCCTGGGTCAGGTCGTGGGCCTGCTGGAGACCGGGCCGCATTGCGTGCTGCGTGTCCAACCCGACGATGCTCAGGCCGACGAGGTGCTGATTCCCTTCGTCGCAGCCTATGTCGACCGGGTCGATCTGCCCGGCGGGAGCTTGCAGGTGGACTGGCAGGCCGACTACGGATGAGGATGCGGCGGCCAGCCCATGCGCTTTGACGTGCTCACCCTGTTCCCGGAGCTCTTTGTGCCGCACCTGAGGCATGGGATCACCCGGCGTGCCTTTGCTGCCGGGCGGGTGGAGGTGCGTCTGTGGCCGCTGCGTGACTTTGCCGACAACAGCTACCGCCGCGTCGACGATCGTCCGTTTGGTGGTGGCCCGGGCATGGTGATGCTGGCCGAACCCCTTCTCCGGGCGCTGGATGCCGTGGCTGCAGACCGCGGCGGTGCGCCGGTGGAGGTGATCCATTTCACGCCGACCGGCCGACGAATCGACCAGGCCCTGGTGCAACAGATTGCGGACGGCCCCGGCACGATCCTCCTGTGCGGACGCTATGAAGGCATCGACCAGCGCGTCATCGATGAGCGCGTGAGCCTGGAACTGAGCCTGGGCGACTTCATCCTGTCCGGCGGCGAGCTCCCGGCGCTGGCGCTGCTGGACGCAGTGGCGCGCTTGCAGGAGGGAGTTCTCAACGCGCCTTCCCATCAGCAGGACAGCTTTTCCGATGGGCTGCTGGAAGGGCCTCAATACAGCCGGCCGGAAAAGCTGGCGCTGCGCGGCGGCGAGCAAGGCGTGCCGCCGGTGCTGCTTTCGGGCCACCATGCAGAGATCCAGCGTTGGCGCCGCGAGCGTTCGCTGGAACTGACCGCGCGCCGCCGTCCCGAACTGATCCTCGCGGCGCGGGCCGCCGGGCGGCTGAGCGCTGCCGACGAGCGCTACCTGGCCGCGCTCGGGATATAATCAAAGGCTTTTCGATCCTCTGCCGGGCCACGCAAGACCCTTATTCCAACGCGCCCGCGACACGATCGCACGGAGAAAACCTTGAACCTCATCGCCACCCTCGAGCACGAAGAGATCGCGCGTCTGAACCGCAGCATTCCCGCGTTCGCGCCGGGGGACACCGTCATCGTCAACGTCAACGTGGTGGAAGGCACGCGCAAGCGCGTGCAGGCCTACGAAGGCGTCGTCATCGCCAAGCGCAACCGTGGCCTGAACAGCAGCTTCATTGTGCGCAAGATCTCCAGCGGCGAAGGCGTCGAGCGTACGTTCCAGACCTACAGCCCGCTGATCGCCAGCGTCGAGGTCAAGCGCCGTGGTGACGTGCGCCGTGCCAAGCTGTACTACCTGCGCGAGCGCAGCGGCAAGTCGGCCCGCATCAAGGAGAAGCTGGCCTGACCGCGCACGGCTTCGGCCCGTGCCAAGGCCTGTCGGACCGCACAAGACCGCTCAAGGGCGGTCTTTGTCTTGATGGCCTCGCGGCATGCGCCGGATGACTGCCTGATGTCGGTCCAGCGCATCGTCGATCCCAAGGCCATTGCGGTGACCGGCGTGGACGACCACCTGCCGGCCGTCCCGGCGACGGGGCTGACCGCCGAAGCGGTCCGCAGCCGTTTTGGGCAGGTTCGGGGTTGGCGGCCCGAAATCCCTGGCGACGGCCGCGCCTTCCCTGGCCGCGAAGCTGCGCACGCGGCGGTGCTGGTGCCCCTGGTGCAGCGTCCGCATGGACTGCAGGTGTTGCTCACCCGGCGCACCGACCACCTGCGCGACCACGCCGGCCAGATCAGCTTCCCGGGTGGTCGCGCCGAACCCGAAGACGGCGACCCGGCCGTCACGGCGCTGCGCGAGACCGAAGAGGAGGTCGGTCTGCCACGTGAGCGCGTCACGGTCATCGGCCACATGCCGGTATACACGACGGTCACACGCTACGAAGTGACGCCGGTGGTGGCCCTGGTGCAGCCGCCGTTCGACCTGGCGCTTGACACGTTCGAGGTGGCCGAGGCCTTCGAAGTGCCGTTGGCCTTCCTGATGGACCCGGCCCACCATCGGCGGCATGTCGTGCACCTGGACGGTGGCACGCGCCAGTTCCTGTCCATGCCCTGGCAAGGCGTCGGCGACGACGGGATGCCACGCGAGTACTTCATCTGGGGTGCCACGGCGGCGATGCTGCGCAACCTGTACCGCTTCCTGGCAGGTTGAACAAGGCCTGCCCCTATCATTCCCGGCGATGAGCTTCTTCGCCGTCCTCTTTGCACTGCTCGTCGAGCAGCTCAAGCCGCTGCCGCGCGACAACTGGGTGCATGAGCATCTGGTGTCGTGGGTACGCTGGAACGGGCGAAACTTCGACGCCGGCGAAAGGCACCACCGCTGGGTGGTGTGGTGCGTCTCGGTGCTGGGCCCGGCCCTGCTGGCCGGCGCTGCCTACCTGCTGCTGGCCCACTACAGCCTGCTGCTGGCATTGGCTTTCGACGTCGCCTTGCTGTACCTGACCCTGGGGTTCCGCCAGTTCAGCCATTTTTTCACCGACATCCGGGACGCGCTGGACCGTGGTGACGAGGACCAGGCCCGGCGTCTGCTGGCCGAGTGGCGGCATCTGGATGCCAGCGAACTGCCGCGCACCGAGGTGCTGCGCCATGTCATCGAGCATGCCTTGCTGGCCGCCCATCGGCACGTACTGGGAGTTTTTTTCTGGTTCGTGGTGCTGTCGGCGCTGGGCCTGGGTCCGATGGGTGCGGTGCTGTACCGGATGGCCGAGTTCAGCAGCCGCTACTGGGGTTACCGCCAGCGTACGATGGATGCGCCGGCCAACGGTGCACTGATGGCCTTTTCGCGGCGCATGTTCGCCGTGCTGGATCACCTGCCGGCACGCTTGACCGCCTTCGGCTTCGCGGTCGTCGGCAACTTCGAGGAGGCGGTGGCCAGCTGGCGGCGCGACGCCGGTCTGTGGCAGCAGCCCAACGAAGGCGTGATCCTGGCCGCTGCCGCCGGTGCGGTGGGTGTGCAGCTGGGTGGCGCGGCAGCACCCGGGGTGACGCCCGATCGGTCCAAGACCTTCAGTGCAGGCAGCGAAGACGGAAGCGCCCAGGCCCAGGGGTCGACGGCCGGGGCCATGGCCCAGGTTGGCCACCTGCACAGCGTGGTGGGCCTGGTCTGGCGCTCCGTGGTCCTGTGGATGCTGCTGGTGGCCCTTCTGACGCTGGCCAACGTGCTGGGGTGAGATCCAGACCTGCCTTCGCCTGGCCGGCGCTACCAGCGTCGGGTCGACAGTTCGTCGTACAGCGCTTCATAGATGCGCTGTCGTTGCGGCTTGATTTCGCCACGTTCGATGCTGGCCCGCACACCGCAGCCGGGTTCGTGCCGGTGGCTGCAGTTGTGGAAACGGCAATGGCCCAGTGCTGCGGCGTAGTCGGGCATCAGGCCGGCCAGGTCCTGGGCTGCGATCTGGCGCAGGCCGAATTCCTGGAACCCGGGTGAATCGATCAGGGCGCCGCGTCGATCCGCGTCCAGCCAGTACCAGCTCGTGGTGGTGGTCGTGTGGCGACCCGCGCCCAATGCCGCGGATATCTCGCCCACCTGGGCTGCCGCCTCGGGCACCAGCACGTTGATCAAGGTGCTCTTGCCCATGCCGCTGGGGCCCAGCACCAGCGTCACGCGGCCGGCCAGCTTTGCCATCAGCCGTGCGCGACTGGCCACGGCGTTGATCTTCAGCGACAGCTCCATCACCTCCACGCCCATCGCTCGGTAGGGGGCCAGCCGATCACGTGCCGTGGCCACGCTGGGCAGGTCGGTCTTGTTCAACCCGACCAGCGTGGGAATGTCCGCCGCCTGGGCCGCGATCAGCGCGCGCGCCATCTGCGACTCGCTGAACACGGGCTCAGCGGCCACCAGCACCAGCAGCAGGTCCAGGTTGGCGGCGAAGGACTTGCTGCGCCAGTCGTCCTGGCGGAACAGCAGATTGCGGCGGGGTTCCAGGTGCTCGACCACACCACCATCACCGGTGGACTGCCAGCGCACCTGATCGCCCACCACCAGTACACTCTTCTTGCCGCGCGGGTGGCATATCACGCGCTGGCCTTCGGGGGTCTCAACGACCACATGGCGGCCATGTGCGGCCACCACCAGGCCCAGGTCCAGCGCGTGGTGGGCAGTCAAGCGGGAACGTGCTCCAGCAAGGCGTCGAACCTGGCCGCGCAGATGAAGTCGTTGATCGAGATGCCGTCGACCGAGTGCGTGTGCAAGCGCACCGTGCACTGGCCATAGGCCACCGACAGCTCGGGATGATGGTCCTGCGCATGGGCCACCCAGGCCACGGCGTTGACAAAGGCCATCGTGCGATGGAAGTCGCGGAACTCGAAGCGCTTGGTCAGCTCACCTTCCAGCACCACCCAGCCTGACACGATCGCCAGGTGGGCCTGGACTTCGTCCGGCGACATTGCCGGTTGGCCTTCCAGAGGCTGGCAGTGGCGATGTGCGAGTGGGTCCATCCCGGCCGGGTCCTTCATGCCCTCGCCGCCATCGCGGCGCCGGGCAGGGCGGCCAGCCGCTCGGACGCGGGCGGATGCGAATAATAGAAACGCACGTACAGCGGGTCCGGCGTCAGCGTGGCGGCATTGTCCTCGTGCAGCTTGAGCAGGGCATTGGCCAGGTCGGCCCCGCTGGCCTGCGCGCAGGCATAGGCGTCGGCCTGGAATTCGTCGCGCCGCGAGAGCTGCGCCATCAGCGGTGCAACGAAAAAACCGAACGGCGGCAAGGCCAGCATGAACAGCACGAGTGCCAGCGCATCGTTGGGAGCCGTCAGGTTGGGCCGCACGCCCAGCCCGACGTAGAAGCCGCTTTCCCCGGCCAGCCAGCCCAGCAAGGCCAGCCCCGCCAGGCTGATCGCAAAGATGCCCAGCATGCGCTTGAGCACATGCCGGTGCTTGAAGTGCCCCAGTTCGTGGGCCAGCACCGCCTCGACTTCGCCGGGTGACAACCGCTGCAGCAGGGTATCGAAGAAGACCACCCGCTTGGAGCGCCCCAACCCGGTGAAGTAGGCATTGGCATGGGCCGAGCGCCTGCTGCCGTCCATCACGAAGAGGCCCTTGGCGGCAAAACCGCAGCGTTGCATCAACGCCTGCACGCGGGAGCGCAGGGCCTCGTCGGGCAATGGTTCGAACTTGTTGAACAGCGGCGCGATGAGCGTGGGGTACAGCACCATCAGCACGAGGTTGAAGGCCACCCACGCCAGCCAGGCCCAGAACCACCACAGGCCGCCGGACGCGCCCATGATCCACAGGATCAACGCGGCCAGCGGCAGGCCGATCAGCGCGCCCACCGCCGCTGCCTTGGCCAGGTCGGCCAGCCAGAGGCCCAGTCGCATGCGATTGAAGCCGAACTGCTGCTCGATGCGGAAGGTGCTGTACCACTCCAGCGGCAACTCGATCAGGCTGCCGATCAGCGTGAACGCCGCCAGCAGCGCCAGCTGATAGGCCAGGGCGCCCCAGGCTGGCGGCACGTTGTCGCGCACCAGCGCATTCAAAGCGTCCAGGCCGCCGAGCAGCGTCCAGCCCAGCAGCACGGCGCTGCCGAAGGCCGTGGTGATGAGCCCGAAGCGGCCCTTGGCCAGCGTGTAGTCGGCAGCCTTCTGGTGCGCGGCCAGGGTGACGGTGGCCACAAAGGCCGCGGGCACCTGGTGGCGGTGGGCGGCCACGTGGCGCATCTGGCGGGTGGCCAGCCAGAACTTCACCACCAGCGACAGCAGCAGGGCGCTGCTGAAGGCCAGGGTCACGAAGGGAGCTTGCATGGGCCGCGAGTGTAGGCTTGGGAGAGAATCGACGCTTCCCGTACTGGCATCGGCCCATGACGCAAATCGCTCTTCCCCCCGGCGACCAGAACCTGGTCTGGATCGACCTGGAAATGACCGGCCTGCTGCCTGATCAGGACCGCATCATCGAAGTCGCCGTGGTCGTCACCGACCCATTGCTGTCGTTGCGTGTCGAAGGGCCGGTGTTTGCCGTGCACCAGAGCGACGCGGTGCTGGACGGCATGGACAACTGGAACAAGGGCACGCACGGCAGAAGCGGCCTGACCGAGCGCGTGCGGGCCTCCACGTTGGACGAGGCTGCGGCCGAAGAGCAGCTCATCGCATTTCTGAAGCAGTACGTGCCCAAGGGGAAGAGCCCCATGTGCGGCAACAGCATCTGCCAGGATCGGCGCTTCCTGGCCCGCTACATGCCCAGCCTGGAAGCCTTTTTCCACTACCGCAACCTGGACGTGAGCACGCTCAAGGAGCTGGCCCGGCGCTGGAAGCCTGCGGTGCTGGACAGCTTCAAGAAGGCTCAGGCGCACACCGCGCTGGCCGACATCCACGAGTCCATCGACGAGCTGATCCACTACCGGCGCTTCTTGCTGGCGGTCTGACGAGATGGCTGTCACGGCCTTGTCTCAACCGTTTCATAGACTGGAACGATGATCGAGGACTACCCCGCCGGCGCTTCCGAAGACACGGCGGCAAACGTCCCGCTTCTCAACCGCGAGCGGTCCATCCTGCAGTTCAACCGGCGCGTCCTGGCGCAGGCACAGCGCGACGACGTGCCCTTGCTGGAGCGGCTGCGGTACGTGACCATCGTCTCGTCCAACCTCGACGAGTTCTTCGAGGTGCGGGTCGCCGATCTGGTGGAGGCCAGCCGGCGACCGGGTTCGGGCATCTCGCGGCAAGACCTGCAGCAGGTGTCTGCCGCGGCGCACCAGCTGGTCGAGGATCAGTACACGGTCTTCAACGACCAGGTGATGCCGGCCCTGCACGAACGGGGCATCGTGGTGCTCAACCACGCCGAACGCGACGCGGCGCAGCGCCGCTGGGTCAAGCACTTCTTCGAGACCCAGGTGCGGCCTTTGCTGGTGCCGGTGAGTCTGGACCCCAGCCATCCCTTTCCGCAGGTGGCCAACAAGTCGTTGAACTTCATCGCGCGCTTGGGTGGCCACGATGTGTTTGGCCGCGAGAACCTGATCGCGATCGTCAAGGTGCCGCGTGTGCTGCCGCGCGTGATCCGCCTGCCCGACGGCTTGTGCGGCCACCGGCAGGGCTTCGTCCTGTTGACCAGCGTGATCCGGGCCCATCTGGCCGAACTGTTCCCGGGGCGTACGGTGGAGTCCTTCTCCCAGTTCCGCGTGACGCGCGACTCGGACCTGGACGTGGACGAGGACGACGTCGTCAACCTGCGGCAGGCCTTGCGCCGCGAGCTCAGCACCCGCCAGTACGGTCAGGCCTTGCGGCTGGAGGTGGTGGCGAGCTGCCCCAGCGACCTGCATGACTTCCTGCTCGGGCAGTTCGGGCTGCCCAGCCAGGCTCTGTACAAGGTCAATGGTCCGGTGAACCTGGTCCGGCTGAACCGGCTCATCGACCAGGCCGAAGGGGCAGCCTTGCGCTTCCCCCGGTTCGACCCGCCCTGGCCCGAAGACCAGTGGCCACGCACGCAGTCTGTCTTCGATCGTCTGCGCCAGGGGGATGTGCTGCTGCACCACCCGTTCCAGAGCTTCGAACCCGTGGTGCGTTTTCTGCAGGAGGCGGTGCACGACCCGGATGTGCTGGCCATCAAGCAGACCATCTACCGCACTGGCGCGCAGAGCGTGCTGATGGACCTCCTGATCGAGGCCACGCGCCGCGGCAAGGAGGTGCTGGTGGTGGTGGAACTCAAGGCGCGTTTCGACGAAGAAGCCAACATCAACTGGGCCGAGAGACTGGAAGCCGTGGGCGCCCAGGTGGTCTACGGCGTGGTGGGCCTCAAGACCCATGCCAAGCTGCTGCTGGTCACGCGTCGCGAAGGCACCCGGCTGCGACGTTACGCCCACCTGTCCACCGGCAACTACAACCCCGGCACGGCTTGCCTCTATACCGACGTGGGCATGCTCACGGCCGAAGCGGGGATGACCGCGGATGCCGATCGGGTCTTCCTGCAACTGGCCAGCCAGTCTCGCGCGGCAATGCCACGCCACCTGCTGACGGCACCGTTTCAGCTGCACCGGCGGCTGACGGCCCACATCCGTCAGGTTGCACTGGCCGCACAGCAGGGCCGGCCGGCGCGCATCGTGGTCAAGGTCAATGCGCTCACCGATCCTGGCTTGATCCAGGCTCTGGTGCAGGCCAGCCAGGCCGGGGCGCGCATCGACCTCATCGTGCGCGGAGCCTGCATGCTGCCGCCGGGCCTGCCCGGGCGCACGCACAACATTCGCGTGTGCTCCGTGATTGGCCGCTTCCTGGAACATTCGCGCGTGCTGTATTTCAGCTGGGGGCCGGGCGAAGACGACGAAGTCCTGTACCTGAGCAGCGCCGACTGGATGAGCCGCAACATGTTTCGCCGCGTGGAACTGGCCTGGCCGCTGCGCGACCCGGCGCTGCGCCGCCGCGCCATCGACGAGATGCTGGTGCCCTACCTGTACGACCGCTGCGACGCGTGGCAACTCGACGAGCAGGGCGCCTATGCGCGCCTGGCCCTGCGCGGGCCGAGTGCCCAGCGCTCGCTGATGCAACGCTTCGCCGGCTCATGATTCCCATAAGGACACCCGCATGGATCTGATCCTCTGGCGCCACGCCGAAGCGATAGAAGCCATCGACCCGGCCGACGATCTGGACCGCGCGCTGACGCCCAAGGGCGAACGCCAGGCGCAGCGCGTGGCCGCCTGGTTGAACCGGCAGCTGCCCTCCTCGGCCAAGGTGATGGTCAGCCCGGCCCGGCGCGCCCTGCAGACGGCGGCTGCGCTGGATCGCAAGCAGCGCACGCATCCGGCGCTGGCGCCAGACGCTACGGTCGAAGCGCTGCTGCAGGCCGTGCGCTGGCCGGAAGCCAAGGAGCCCGTGCTGGTCGTCGGCCATCAGCCGACCCTCGGCCTGGCCGCCGCCTACCTGCTCTGCGGCCAGGCGCTGGCCTGGTCGGTGCGCAAGGGCGGCGTCTGGTGGTTGCGTGGCCGCGAACGTGATGGTGGCCTGCAAGTGGTGCTGCTGGCCGCGCTGTCGCCCGATCTGATCTGAGCTGCCTGCAAGCTCACGCCGCCGGCAGCACCATGCGCAAGGGCCCGCTGCGAGCCCAGGTGGCGGCCTCTTCCTGCAGCAGGAAGAGGGTGCGCGGGTTGGCCCTGGCCCAGGCGCCGCGAAACACCAGATTCGCTTCCCGCTGGCGTGGACGCAGACCGATGGCCTGCAGATCCACGCCGCGACGCGCGTGGCACTTGATCACGGCCATGCGCAGGCACAGCACCTGCCAGGCAAAGGTCTCGTTGGCCAACTGCGGCTCGATCTTGCGCAGGCCGCCCCGTTGGCCCAGCACCAGTTCACCCAGGCGGCGTTGCTGACTCTGCGAAAAACCCGGCGCGTCCACATGGGCCAGCAGGTAGGCGCTGTGGCGGTGGTGGTCGTGGTGCGACACCATGAGGCCGATTTCGTGCAGGGCAGCGGCCCAGCTCAGTTCGCGGCGCGTTTCGGCTTCGGCATCAGGTACAGCCGTATCAAACAGCGTCAGTGCCAGGGCCGCCACGCGTTGTGCCTGTGTCGTGTCGACTGCGAAGCGCCGCTGCAGTTCGGCCACCGAACTCTCCCGGATGTCCTGCACTCGGCCGCGTTGGGGGGCATGAAGGCGCTCCTGCAGGTCGATCACGACGCCCTGGCGCAAGGCGCCCTTGGCGGGCCAGAGGTTGTCGATGCCGAAGTGCGTGGCCAGCGTATAGAGGATGGCCAGGCCGCCGGGCAGAACGGCACGGCGATCGGGGCGCAGGCTGGGCAGGTCGATACGCTCCATGTGGCCGGCTTCCAGGCAGCGTTCGATGCACCAGCGCAGGCCTTCGGGCGTGATGCGGCCGTCCGTCTGACCGGTAGCCTGCAGCAGTTGCGAGACCGCGCCTGCCGTGCCGGATGAGCCCAGGGCCTGGGTCCAGTTCTCGGGGGCAAAAGGCTGCAGGGCTTCCTCGAGTTCGGCGCCGGCGGCGACCTGGGCCTGGCGAAAGCCCTCGCGCGTGATGCGCCCGCCTTCGAAGTAGCGCAAGGACAGGCTCACGCAGCCGACCGCAAAGCTCTCGGCAACCAGCGGCTTGCGTCCTTCACCCAGGATCAATTCGGTGGACCGGCCGCCAATGTCCACCACCAGGCGCCGCTGGGGACTGGGCTGCATCGCAGCCACTCCGGCATAGATGAGCCGGGCCTCCTCGCGGCCGGAAATCACCTCGATCGGGAAACCCAGGGCTTCCTGCGCGCGCAGCAAGAAGGCGTTGCGGTTGCGGGCCTCGCGCAGCGTCTGCGTGGCCACCGCGCGCACATGCGTGGGCTCGAAGCCCGTCAGTCGCGCGGCAAAACGTCGCAGGCAGGCCAACCCGCGCTGTGCGGCCTCTTCGGTCAGCAAGCCGCTGGCGTCCAGGCCCGCGCCCAGTCGCACGGTTTCCTTCAGGTAGTCCAGCCGCCGGTAGCGCCCCAGGTGGCCATAGGGCAGCGTGCCAATCTCCAGACGGAAACTGTTGGAGCCCATGTCGATGGCGGCCATGGGGCCGCCTGCAGGCGATGCAGCGACGTGTGAATCCATGCGGCGATGCTACCCGGGCCGCATTTCTATACTTTTCGCCTCTTTTCACACCGTCAGGAGCGATTCGTCATGCAGCAAGAAATCGACAGCCTTGTCCCCGGCCGGGGCCCGTTCTCCCGGCGCGACCTCATGCGCGGCGCCGTTGGCACCGGGTTCGCAGCAGCGGTGCTGCCGATCATGGCCCAGACCGTGATCAAGACCGACAGCGTCGGGCTGGTCGCTGGCGAGGTGACCATTCCAGTGGGCGACTTCAAGCTGCCCGCCTATCGTGCCGCACCGGCAGGCGGCACGGCGCTGCCGGTGGTGCTGGTGGCCAGCGAGATCTTCGGTGTGCACGAATACATCGCCGACGTGGCGCGGCGCCTGGCCAAGGCCGGCTACCTGGCCATCGCGCCGGAATTGTTCGTGCGCCAGGGCGATGCCGGCAGCTATGGCGAAATCGCCAGGCTACTCAGCGAGGTGGTGGCCAAGGCATCCGACGCACAGGTCATGGCCGACCTGGACGCCAGCGTCGCCTGGGCCAAGGCGCAGGGTGCCGACATCGCGCGTCTGGGCATCACCGGCTTTTGCTGGGGCGGCCGCACGACCTTGATGTACGCCGCGCACAACCCGGGCGTGAAGGCGGCGGTGGCCTGGTATGGCCCGGTGGCGCGCAGTTATCACCCGGGCGACAAGACCCCGCTGGAAGTGGCCGGTCGCATCAAGGCCGCGGTGCTGGGCCTGTACGGCGCGGCCGATGGCGGCATTCCCAACGATACGGTCGAGAAGATGCGCGACGCGCTCAAGGCCGCGGGCAACACGCGGTCGGAGTTTGTTCTGTACCCTGACATGCCCCACGCCTTCCACGCCGACTATCGCCCGAGCTACCGCAAGCAGGCCGCCGAAGACGGCTGGAAGCGTTGCCTGGCCTGGTTCAGGGCCAACGGACTGGGCTGAGGCAACACCCGGTTTCCGTCGCCGGTGCAGGCGGTCAGGCGGCAGATCGAGCGCTGGCCGGTGCTCAGCGCACCACCAGCACCGGAATCGTGCTGTGTGTAAGGACTTTCTGCGTTTCACTGCCCAGCAGCAATGCGCTCATGCCGCGGCGGCCATGCGAGGCCATCACGATCAGGTCGCAGCCCTGCGTCCTGCCGTGTTCGAGGATGGCTTCCCAGGGATGCAGGCCCTCCAGCGAATGCGCCTGGCAGCTCACACCGGCAGCGGCTGCGGCCTCGGCGACCGCCTTCACGCGGGCGCCGGCGACGCGGTCCTGGGCGTCCAGGAACTCCTGCGGGGGCACGGGTTGCATCTCGGACACCGCGCTGTAGGGGAAGGGCTCCTTGACGGCCAGCGCAAAAACCTCCGCGCCGGTCAGCTTGGCCATCGCAATGGCGGCTTGCACGGCCTTGCCGGTGATGTCGGAACCATCGGTTGGAACCAGGATGCGCTTGTACATGGGGATCCTCTATGGGTTGTTGGCCTGCCGGTGAGACCGGCAGGCGGTGAGGCCGCGCTTCGGTTGGACCGTCGCGCAGCCCCAGGTGTTCCAAGTGTTGCGCCGCCATCCCGCACCGGATTGATGCGAATCAACACCGGCTCAGCCACGGGCCACCGGCCGCGTGGCGTCGCTGCACCAGTCGCTCCAGCTGCCGGCATACAGGACGCTGATGCCCAAGCCCGCATGCGCCATCGCCAGCAGGTTGTGGCAAGCCGTGACGCCTGAACCGCACTGCTGGATGCTGTTGGCACCGCTGGCGCCCAAGGCTTCGAAGTCGCGACGCAGCTGCCCTGCCGGCCTGAAGCGCCCATCGGCGGACAGGTTGTCCTTGAAGAAGCGATGGGTTGCGCCTGGAATGTGGCCTGCCACCGGGTCCAGCGGTTCGACCTCTCCGCGAAAGCGCTCGCCAGCACGTGCGTCGAGCAGCTTCAGTGAACCGCCCTGCACGCGGGACAGACGGGCAAGCAGTTCCGCCGTCGTGATGTCGGGCATGCCGGGTTCGGCCGCCGCCGGGTAGGCCGGGAAAACGCAGCCCGATGGCTTGCTGGTGCTAAGCGTTCCGCCTGCCGCCAGCCAGGCCCCCCGCCCTCCGTCCAGCACGGCCACCGCGCGGTGCCCCAGCCAGCGCAACAGCCACCAGGCCCGCGCGGCATAGGGCATGCCCTGATCGTCGTAGCAGACGACCTGCACGCCGGGTGCCACGCCCCATTGCCCGGCCTGCCGGCTCAGGGCCTCACGCGTGGGCAGCGGATGGCGGCCGTTGTGGCCGTTCTTCGGCCCGGCAAGCGCACGGTCCAGATGGGCGTAGTGCGCGCCCGGAAGGTGGCCTGCGGCGTAGGCGCGCTCGCCGGCCTCGGCGTCGGTCAGGTCGAAGCCGCAATCCAGCAGGACCAGGGGTCTGCCCGAGGCACTCAGGGCCTGGAGTTCGGGTGCGGTGATCAGTGTGTCGTAATCCATGGCCACTTGGCTTTCAGCTTGGGGTCGGGCCACCGTCGGCCCGGACCAGGTTGGATTGCAGGAAGCTGGCGTAGACGCCGGCGCCGATGATGAGGGCCATGCCGGCCAGTGCCATCGTCGTGACTGGATCGTCGAACAGCCACACGCCGAAACCGAAGCCGAACACGATTGCCGTGTACTGGAGAGCGGCCACGCCCAGCGTGGCACCGACGGCATAGGCGCGGGTCATCATCCACTGGGCCACGGTGGCGGTCAGCCCGATCGTCAGCAGAAGGCCCAGGCCGCGCGGAGAGTGCCCGTGCGGCCCACCGAGCAGAATCGTCAACGCGGCACCGAACACGATGCCGGCAGCCGAAAAGTACAGCACCACCCGCTCGCCAGGCTCGCCGGCCCGGCCCAGGGCCGTGACCTGCAGATAAGCCGTGGCCGACAGCACGCCGGACAGCAGGCCCATCAGGCCATGCCAGAGCTGGTCTTGCGCGAGGGTGGGGCGCAGGATGAGAGCGACGCCGACGAATCCGGCCAGCACGGCCAGCACCAGGCGGATGTCGGGAACGCTGCGTGCCGGTCCCAAGAGCACGGCACCGCCGAGCAGAAACAGCGCGATCCACACCGACGACATGTAGTTCAGCGTCATCGCCGTGGCCAAAGGCAGCCCGGCGATCGAATAGAACCACAGGCACAGCGCCGTGGTGCCAACGGCGCAGCGGCCCAGGTGCAGGCCCGGCACCGGGGTGCGCCAATTGATGCGCCGCCAGCACATGACCATCAACATCAGCAAGAGCCCCAGTACCGATCGGTACAGCACGATCTCGCCGGCACTGTAGTCGGCAGAGGCGTACTTCACGCATACGCCCATCACCGAGAACAGCATCGACGCGCCCAGCATGAGCAGCGACGCCGGCATCAGGGAATCAAGTGATCATGGGTTCAGGCGCTGAGCGGTTCCAGGGCCATGCGGTGCCGATACCACTCGTGGAAGTGCTGCATGCCGTCTTCCATCGGGCTCTGGTAGGGGCCGATCTCGTTGTCGCCCCGCTCCATCAAGGCCAGCCGCCCGGCATCCATGCGCAGCGCGATTTCATCGTCTTCGACGCAGGTCTCCATGTAGGCAGCCTGCTGGGCCTGCATCAGGTCAGGCTCGAAGGCCGCAACCTCTTCGGGGTAGAAAAACTCAACCAGGTTCAGCGTCTTGCGTGGTCCGCGCGGGAACAAGGTGGAAACCACCAGCACCTGCGGGTACCACTCCACCATCACGGTCGGGTAGTAGGTCAGCCAGACAGCCCCACGCTGCGGCGCTTGTCCGCGCGTGAACTGCAGCAACTGGTCCTGCCAGCGCCGGTAGGCAGGCGAACCGGCTTTCGCCAGGGCCTGGTTCACACCCACCGTCTGCACCGAGTGGTGCGCGCCGAGTTGCCAGCGCAAGTCATCGCAGGTCACGAACTGCCCAAGACCCGGGTGGAAGGGGCCGACGTGGTAATCCTCCAGGTAGACCTCGATGAAGGTCTTCCAGTTGTAGTCGCATTCGTGGCTGTGTGTGTGGCCGTGGACGTAGCCCTTGAAGTCGAAGTCGGGGGCCGGACCCAAGGTGTCCAGGTCGGTCAGCACGTCGCGGCCGTTGCCTTCGAACAACAGCCCATGCCAGTTCTGCACCGGGTAGTTGCGCAGGTTCAGGCAGGGGTCTTGCGGGAAGTGCGGTGCCCCAAGCAGTTTGCCGTTCAGGCCATAGGTCCAGCGGTGCAGCGGGCAGACGATGTGCGTGCCTGCGTGGCCGCGGCCCCTGAGCATCACGGCCTGGCGGTGCCGGCAGACGTTGGAGATCAGCTCGACACCCTGCGCCGTGCGTACCAGCGCCCGGCCATCGCCTTCCTGCGCCAGCGCCAGGTGATCCCCGATCTCGGGCACGGCCAGCTCGTGCCCCAGGTAGCGGGGTGATTGCTGGAAGATCAGCGCCTGTTCCCGCTGGAACAGGCCCTCATCGAAGTAGCTGGATACCGGTAGTTGAAAGCGGCTGCGCTCTAGAGCTTCAAGACAGATGCTCAGGTCCGACATGATCCGACCGGATCCTCCTAGGCTGATGGGGTCGTGGGCCGCAGGCTCTCGCGGCCTGGCAGGGCCCCGGAGTGACTGGCCTCCAGGGGACTTTCAGGGGGACGGGAATTCTAGCCCGCTGGCCGCGGTCGGGGCGGGTGGTGGTGGCCAGGCCGCCCGGCCCGAGCCAAGCTCATCCTGCCTTCGCATGCACCGAGGAAGACCTGCCGGGGTCATTGACTAGAATCCTGAGTCGCACCCGACTCTCATCCGATGGCGCGCCAAGCGAACTCAACCCCCAAGGAACCGGCCAGCTACGAAGCGGCGCTGGCCGAGCTGGACCGCCTGGTGCAGCAGATGGAGGGTGGCCAACTGCCGCTGGACCAATTGCTGGATGCCTACAGCCGCGGCGCCCACCTGTTGGGGTTCTGTCGCGGCCGCCTGCAGGCTGTTGAAGAGCAGGTCAAGCTGCTCGAGGACGGGCAACTCAAGCCCTGGGACGCGGCATGATGGGTGCTGCCGTTCGTGGCGAGGCGCAACGCGGGTCGCAGGTCGGGCCCGACGAATCCTGGGCGCGTGCCGAGCTGCATGCCGTCGAGCAGGCCCTGATGAACTGGGTGCCCGAAGACGCACCGGCCGGTCTGGGCCTGGCGATGCGCTATGGGGTTCTCGACGGGGGCAAGCGCCTGCGGCCCTTGCTCGTGCTGGCGGCCTGCCATGCCGCTGCCGGCGATCGCGTGGCGGCTTTGCACGCCGCCGTGGCGGTGGAGCTGATCCACGCCTACTCGCTGGTACACGACGACATGCCCTGCATGGACAACGATGTGCTGCGCCGCGGCAAGCCCACGGTGCACGTGCGCTTCGGGCAGGCCCAGGCGATGCTGGCCGGTGATGCGATGCAGGCCCTCGCCTTTGAGGTGCTGACGCCCGAGCAGGGCGTGCCGCCGGCCCTGCAGGCCCGCCTGGTGGGCCTGTTGGCGCGTGCCGCAGGGCATGCCGGCATGGCCGGCGGCCAGGCGGTGGATCTGGCCAGCATCGGCCAGCGCCTGAGCGAAGTGCAGCTGCGTGACATGCACCGCCGCAAGACCGGCGCCTTGCTGCAGTGCAGCGTGCTGATGGGGGCTGCCTGCGGCAATGCCACGCCAGCCGCCTGGGCAGCGCTCGAGGACTATGGTGCGGCCATCGGGCTGGCCTTCCAGGTTGTTGACGACATCCTCGATTGCACGCAGGCCTCCGAGACGCTGGGCAAGACCGCCGGCAAGGATCTGGACCACGACAAGCCCACCTATGTCTCGGTGCTGGGCCTGGCAGCGGCGCGGCAGCATGCCCAGGCCCTGCTTCAGCAGGCGCACGCCGCGCTGGCGCGCAGCAGCCTGGGCGATTCGGCCCGCTTGCTGGCCATGCTGGCCGACCGGGTGGTGGAGCGCGAAAGCTGAACATGACGGGCTTGCTGCAACGCATCAACACGCCTGCCGATCTGCGCCGCCTGTCGCGCGCCGAACTTGAGGTGCTGGCCCGGGAATTGCGCGAGTTTGTGCTGCAAACCGTCAGCCAGACCGGCGGTCATCTAGGCAGCAACCTGGGCACGGTCGAGCTGACGGTGGCGCTGCACTATGTCTTCAACACGCCGCTGGACAAGCTGGTGTGGGACGTGGGCCACCAGACCTACCCGCACAAGGTCCTGACCGGCCGTCGCGACCGCATGCACAGCTTGCGTCAGCTGGGCGGCATCAGCGGCTTTCCCAGGCGCGACGAGAGCGAGTACGACGCCTTCGGTACCGGGCACAGCTCAACCAGCATCAGCGCAGCGCTGGGCATGGCACTGGCGGCCAAGCTCACGGGTGAAGACCACCGCACCGTGGCCGTCATCGGCGACGGCGCGATGACCGCTGGCATGGCCTTCGAGGCGCTGAACAATGCCGGCGTGAGCCATGCCGGTGTCAACGCCGACCTGCTGGTCGTGCTCAACGACAACGACATGTCCATCAGCCCGCCAGTGGGCGCACTCAACCGGCATCTGGCCCGGCTGATGAGCGGCAAGTTCTACGCCGCGGCGCGCGAAGGCGCCAAGGCGGTGCTGAAGAACGCACCTCCCCTGTTCGAGCTGGCGCGGCGCTTCGAGGAGCACGCCAAGGGCATGGTCGTGCCCGGCACGATCTTCGAGGAATTCGGCTTCAACTACGTGGGGCCGATCGACGGCCACGACCTCGATTCGCTGATCCCGACGCTGGAAAACCTGCGCAGCAAGCGTGGCGCGCAGTTCCTGCACGTCGTCACGAAGAAGGGCTACGGCTACAAGCTGGCCGAGGCCGACCCGGTCAAGTACCACGCCGCCAGCGGCAAGTTCGACCCGGCGGAGGGCTTCCCCAAAAGCGTGGCCAGCAAGCCGAGTTTCACGCAGGTTTTCGGCCAGTGGCTGTGCGACATGGCCGAGGCCGACTCCCGGCTGGTCGGCATCACACCGGCCATGCGGGAAGGCTCGGGCATGGTTGAGTTCCACAAGCGCTTTCCGCTGCGCTACCACGACGTGGGCATCGCAGAACAACACGCGGTGACCTTTGCCGCTGGGCTGGCCTGTGGCGGGGTCAAGCCGGTGGTCGCGATCTACAGCACTTTCCTGCAGCGAGCCTACGACCAGTTGATCCACGACGTTGCACTGCAGAAGCTGCCGGTGATGTTCGCTGTGGACCGCGGTGGTCTGGTCGGCGCCGATGGCGCTACCCACGCCGGCGCCTACGACATCGCCTTCCTGCGCTGCGTGCCCGGCATGAGTCTGCTGACCCCCAGCGATGAGAATGAGTGCCGGCGGGCCCTGACCACGGCGTTCCGCCACGAGGGTCCGGCGGCGGTGCGCTACCCGCGCGGCCACGGCTGTGGTGCCGAGATCGAAACGGCTCTCATCGAATGGCCCTGGGGCAGGGGTATTCTCAGGCGGCGCGGCACGCGGCTGGCCATCCTGGCCTTCGGCACGCTGCTGCAGCCGGCGTTGTTGGCCGCCGAACGCCTGGGCGCAACGGTGGCGGACATGCGGTTCGTCAAGCCGCTGGACGTCACACTGGTGCTTGAACTGGCACGTAGCCACGAAGGTCTGGTCACGCTGGAAGAGGGCTGCACCATGGGGGGGGCCGGCAGTGCCGTGCTGGAGTGCCTGGCCGCGGCCGGGCTGGGCACGCCGGTTCAACTGCTGGGTTTGCCCGACCGCTTCGTGGAACATGGCGACCCGGCCAGATTGCTGGCGCTGTGCGGCCTGGATGCCGCCGGGATCGAGAAGTCCATCCTGCAACGTTTCGGCCTGCGACCGGCGCTGGCGGCGGTGAACGGCTGATTCAACCTTTCTGACGGCTCGATTCGAACCCCATGGCGGTGTGGCCGGGGAATCGGTGTCATCCTTCGCAATTCATGAACAAGCTCACCGACGCCCTGCATATCCCCGACACCCAGAGTGCCCCGGACTCGCGCCACCTGGCCATCCAGCGCGTGGGCGTGAAGGACGTGCGCTACCCCTTGCAGATCCTGGTCGGCGGGGCCGTGCAATCCACCACGGCGTTGTGGTCGCTCGACGTGGCTTTGCCGGCGGAGAAGAAGGGCACCCACATGTCGCGCTTCGTGGCCTGGCTGGAAGCGCTGGACGCCCCGCTGGACGCCGCTGAGCTGCGCGCGCGGCATGGTGGCATGCTGCACAAGCTCGGTGCGCACGAGGGGCGCGTGGAGGCAGCCTTCGGCTTCTTCGTGCGCAAGCGGGCGCCCGTCTCGGGGCTGCAGAGCCTGATGGACTATCAAGGCCGCTGGATCGCCGAAACGCGTGCCGGGGCCACCGCCTTGTGGGCCGAGGTGGCGGTGCCCGTGAAGAGCCTGTGCCCCTGCTCCAAGGAGATCTCCGACTACGGGGCGCACAACCAGCGCTCGCTGGTGACGATCCGGGTTGAACTGCGTCAGGCCATCGAATGGCAGCAGCTGGTGCGCTTCGCCGAAGACGCTGCCTCCTGCGAGATCTGGCCCATGCTCAAGCGTTCCGACGAGAAGTGGGTCACCGAACGCGCCTACGAAAACCCCAAGTTCGTCGAGGATCTTGTGCGTGACGTGGCGCTGCGCCTGAACGCCGACGCGCGCATCGGGCGCTATGCGGTGGATGTCGAGAACTTCGAGTCCATCCACAACCACTCGGCCTACGCCCGCATCGAGCGGACCTGAAAGGCCTGCCCGCCCTGCGTCGCAACCTCGAGCAGGCGGCAACCGCTGCCGGCCGTGCGCTTCTTCACAACCGAAGCCGCATGTAGGAATCTGGCTGACAAGATGGCTGGAAGAAGCTGGACTGGAGCGACGGAACTGGCCTGATGTGCCATCCCATTTCACTTCACTACAGTTCGTTTCATCGGTTCACGCCGACCACGAACACCCAGGAGAAGCGAAATGACGTCCGAACAGATCCTTGCCGAGATCCGCGAAGCCAACCTGTCGTACCTGATGCTGGCGCAAAGCCTGATCCGCAACGACCGTGAACAGGCCCTGTTCCGCCTGGGCATCAGCGAAGACACGGCGGCCCTGATCGGGACGCTGACCCCGGCCCAGATGATGAAGATCGCCGGTGGCAATGCGCTGCTGTGCCGCTTCCGCATGGACGATGACCTGGTCTGGAACCTGCTCACCAGCCACGGCAAGGGCGCTGCCAACGACGGCATGTCGCGCCTGCACGCGTCGATCCTGATGGCCGGCCGCCATCAGGAAGCCGCCTGACTGACCACCCCCACAGCGGCTGCGCCGCTCCCCCTCAAGGCGGCGCCGCTGGCGGCCCGGCGGAGCCGGGTCCGCGGCGGCCGCTGGATCAAGGCAAGAACCTAGAAATGCGGAGAAATCATCATGGCCCGCGCAAAGAGCATCCTGACCGAGGCCAAGCAGATCGAGCGGGCGGTGACGCTCATCAACCTGGGGGCGCGTCTGCAGGTGCTGGAAAGTGAAACCGACCTCAGCTACGAGCGCCTGCTGCGGCTGTACAAGGAAGTCTCGGGCCGCAGCCCCAGCAAGGGGCAGTTGCCGTTTTCTACCGACTGGTTCATGACCTGGCAGCCCAACATCCACGCCAGCCTGTTCCTCAACACGCACGAGTACCTGAACAAGGTCGCGGCGCTGGACGAGATCGACACCGTCATCAAGGCCTACCAGCTGTATGCCGAGCAGATGCAGGCCGAGGGCCTGGAGCCGCTGCTGAGCATCACACGCGCCTGGCGCCTGGTGAAGTTCGTCGACAACGGCATGCTCACGATGACCGCTTGCAGCAAGTGCGGCGGGCACTTCGTGACCCACCCGCACGAAATCGCCCGCCACTACGTGTGCGGTCTGTGCAACCCGCCGGCGCGCGCCGGCAAGGGCAAGCTGGCTGGTTCGCTGGGACTGAATGCCGGCCGGCCCTTGCATGAAGCCCTGGCCACGGCCCGGACCGGGCATTGATCACAAAAAGTCGGCTCAAGCACTCAATTCGACGCCGGGAGTGTCGATATCGGGCAGGAACGTCTTGTTCATCGCTCGTCTCCTCCTGGCACAGTCAGCTGTGCTTTCAGCGGGTCCTTCGGGACCCGCCCTTTTGTGCTGCGGTGTGCGGCACCGGCCGGTGGCTGCAACCCGGTCCCGATGCGTGGCCCGCCGATCGAGCTGACTTCAGTACAGGTTCACCGCGCCGATAAGGGCATATGGAGACCGAATCGGTCTGCCACCCGTGTTGTGCCGAAAGACCACCTTGAGACTGGTTCCGTTCAAGCCCGAGTATCTGCGACTGGACGAAGCGCTGCCCTTCGGGCTGCGTGACGCCAGGGGCCGCCTTCTGCTGGCCTCCGGGCACCGCATCACCAGCGCCGACCGTATGGAGGAACTGCACCAGCATCCGCTGTTTGCGGACGAGAGCGAGTCCTCTCAATGGTTTCGCCGGCTGGCAGCCGCCGTGGACGAGCGCTTCCGCCAGGGTGCCCAACTGCGTGACGTGGCCAAGGCTCGCCCGGACGATACGGCACGTGAAGCCGCTACGGTGCGCAGCCTGACGCTGCCGGAGGAATGGTCCGAGATCGTGGCGCGGCTGGACGCCGTGCTGCGCGACGTCAAGCCGGACAACGATTGGCGACCTCGACTGATGGCGATGCACCTGCGCGCCCGGCAGCTGGCCCAGAAGCGGGGTGACGCCTCGCTGTACCACCTGATCTACGAAGCGGCGCACACGACCCGCAAGTACGGCAGTCGCCATGCCTTGTTGTGCCTGACCATCAGCGAGCTGGCAGCCTCGCTGCTGCAGTGGAAGGCCGAGTGGGTGGACAGCCTGGGCCGCGCTGCCCTGCTGATGAACATATCCATGCTGCGCCTGCAGGACCAGCTGGCCGGGGATGAACGGCCCCTGACGGCCGAGACCAAGGCCGAGATCTCGGACCACTCCGAACGCAGCGCCAACCTACTGCAGAACTGCGGGCTCGCCGACACCTTGTGCGAGGAGGTCGTGCGCCTGCATCATCACGAAACTCGGGCCGACCTGCCGCTGGCCGAACTGGCCCCCGCGCAGCAGCTGGCGCGCTTGCTGCGGCGGGTGGACATCTTCGCCGCGCAGATCAGCCTGCGCGCGTCGCGGCCCCCGCTGTCCCCCGTGACCGCCGCGCGCCAGGCCTGCCTGACAGCTTCCGGTGTGCCTGACGAGGTGGGTGCTGCGTTGCTGCGCGCCGTGGGCCTGTATCCGCCCGGCAGCTTCGTCGAACTAGCCAGTGGCGAGATCGGGATCGTCGTGGCCCGTGGCCGCCGCGCCAACCTGCCGCAGGTGGCGGCACTGGTTTCCCAGAGCGGCAGCGTGATTGCCGAGCCGCCCTTGCGCGACACGATGGACCGACGTTATGCGGCCAAGTGCGCGGTGCCGCCAGCCCAGGTGCGGGTCATCCCGCCGCACGATCGGCTGCTGGCCGCGCGTTAGCGCCAGCTTTGCCCTTCTGATCCGGCCTTGCTGTCGGGCGGTGGTCTGCACACTGGGAGTGCCACCCGTGGGGTGAGTCTTCGTCTCCGCACGCCACGTTCCGTTCGACCTGTGCATGACTCCCTGTTCGTCCATGCCTGACCTGGCTACCACGACACGCCCGGCGCCGATGCTGCCGTGGCCGCTGCCAGCCGTGCTGGCCTGGCTGCTGGGCTGGGGAATCTGGCTGCTTGCCCAGGCCACGGGCGCCACGGCGGGCCTGGCATGGCTGTTGGCATGGCTGGGCAGCCTGGCTCTCGCCTGGCGATGCCAGGGACCCTGGCGGCGCCTGCTGGCCGCCGCGGGCTTCCCGCTCTCGGCCCTGGCAGCGCTACCGGCGGCCGACTGGCCGGCCTGGCTGTGGCTGCTGCCGGCCTTGCCGCTGGCCGTGGTCTATCCCCTGCGCGCCTGGCATGACGCACCGCTGTTTCCAACCCCGGCCAACGCCTTGATCGGCCTGGACCGCATCGTGCCGGCTCCATCCAGTGTGCTGGATGCCGGTTGTGGGCTGGGCCACGGCCTGGCTGCGCTGCGTGCGCTGTGGCCCCAGGCCCGGCTGCACGGCGTGG
>WBZP01001023.1_pt1 | contig 36041 bp, 36 predicted proteins | sample 5204301 | NCBI WGS metagenome assembly WBZP01 (sample SAMN12412401, study PRJNA552823) | activated sludge metagenome | isolation source: activated sludge from nitrification reactor of wastewater treatment plant... | place: USA: Pennsylvania | collected 2017 | reverse complement strand
CGCCTCTACGCCATACGACGTACAGCAATTCACGGATCAACGTGAAGACATGCTGAACCAGTTGCAGGCCAACGCGCTCCTGTCACAGGCCTGGACGAATTGGACCTACCCCACGTTGGGCTTCTACTCCTATCCGTGGTTCGGCGCATCGGGCATCAATGGCCTGTTGCTTCAAGCACAACGTCTCTCGCCCCATCATCGCCATCTCTCGCTCGCACAACAGACAATCACGGCGCACAACAGCATTGCTCCACCGGCACAACCGCCGGTCTCTATGCAGCCGCGCCACTCGCTGTTGATTCCGCCGCTACCCTACACGCACCAACACCAGGCCCCTCCTCTCCTCAACAGCCAGGGTCAGCCGGCCAAGGTGGGCGACGTCGTGGTCATCCCAACACCGAGATCGGTTCCACCGGTGACACGCCAATTCGCTCCCCACTCGCAGCCCTACCAGGTTCACCCCAATCACTTCTGGCGCCCGAGTCCGCCGAATATTCAGAGCGCCCCATCGATACCGCAGCATAGTCCATCGGTCAGTATGGCGCCTCGATCCTCCGGCAGCTCCGGCGGGCATAGCAGCGGCCATTCCCACAGCAGCGGCGGCCACCGGGGCCGATAGCGACACAGACAACTGAAACCGCGTGCGAGCCCCTGCAAATGGTGGCAGGACTATTCGTAGGCTGTTCGGAATAAGTAGCCAGGGCCAGAATCGATTTCGGTTATAGTGAGGCGATGGCGCCTAGACCTGCTCATCGTGCCGGCACTCATTCACCTCACCGCAGTCGCTCACGCCGCCGGCTCACGCTCTCCGCACTCTGGCGATTCGCGGGCCTCCGCTGGCGTGAACTTCGGGCGTTCCTGCGCGCACTCGGGAAAACTCACCCGGTTCCGCGCCTCCTCATCAGTGTCCTACTCCTCGTCGGCCTCTGGTTGACCCTCAACTGGGTCTTTCACGCGATCAACAAACCGACCGAGGTGTTGTTTCCCCTGGAGGACGCGCTGGACAAAAACCCTGCGGCGACCTGGCAGGAATACGGCACCCTGTTTCGCGAGCATTCGACGGCGATCATCACACCGGAATTGCTCGCCGCGCTCGCGCAAGTGGAAGGAGCAGGGAATCCCGTAGCGCGGACCTATTGGCGCTGGCGGATGTCGTGGAATCCGTTCGAGTGGTATCGACCGGCCTCCAGCGCCGTGGGCATGTTCCAATTAACCGATGGCACATTTCGCGAGGCCAAGCGTTACTGCATCCACAACCACGTCGTGGCGGAAGAGGGCCCGTGGAACGACGTGCACTCCTGTTGGTTCAACAGCCTCTACACCAGGGTTCTGCCGAGCCATGCCATCGAACTGACTGCCGCCCTGCTCGACCGCCAAGTCGCCGCTACGATCGGCTCCCGGCGAACCGCCTCTATCACGAGGCAGCAGAAGCAAGACCTCGCCGCTGTGATCCACCTCTGCGGGGCGGGTGCCGGCCATGCCTTCGCCACTCGCGGTTTCCGCCTGAGCCCCCATCAAAAATGCGGCGACCACGATGCAGCCTCCTACCTCGCGCGAGTGAACGGCGTGAGGCAACAGTTTGCGCGCCTTGCCACCGGCGGCAGCCTGCATCGGTTGGTGAAACCGCGCTAGCTGAGTTCCTCCCAGCCCCAGGCATTCCTGTTGCCCGATCTAGGGTTTCCCCGAGTATCCGCGAGCGGCTTGATGCGATCAACTCACAGTGAAAGGGCCGTGCCCCCGCATGATGTCACTACTGCGTATCCGTCAGATTCTCCCAATCATTCCCCTGATATCGTCAATTGTCCTGATATGTCCGGGCATGGGGATGACGCAAGCTCAGTCTCCTCAGCCCACCGAACACACCGGCGAACGTGACCTGGTGGGACCCGTCAATCACGCCGATCGGGGAGATACTTCGGCAAAGAATGCCGAGCGCTCTTCAGTGCTGAATTGGGAGACGAGAGAAGGCCGCAGTTATGTGATTCCAGCCGCCGAAATTCTCACATACCTCTTCCTGCTGAATCAGTTCGACCGGCATTTTACAGAACCGATGGAAGATTACCGCACCACCGGCACCACCATTCGTCAACATCTCACCGATTCGAAATGGGTGCTCGACAACGACCAGTTTTCCGTGAACCAGTTTTTGCATCCCTACAGCGGCAGCGTCTACTTCGGGCTGGCTCGTTCATCGGGCTTGAACTTCTGGGAATCGTCTTTGTATAGCGTCGCCGGGAGTTTCCTCTGGGAAATCGGCGGCGAAAAAACGAATCCCTCGATCAATGACATGATCGCGACGCCCATCGGCGGAACATTCCTGGGCGAGCCCTTGTTCAGGATGGCCAATCTGCTCCTCGAATCCGACGATGCCCGTCCGGGGTTTTGGCGCGAGCTCGGCGCCGCCATCATTTCCCCGCCCACCGGATTTAATCGATTGGTGTTCGGGAACCGCTTTGATGCCGTGTATCCGAGCCATCGCCCGGCCACATTCATGCGCTTGGAGGCGGGCGGGACGCTCACCTCCAGCAGCCATAACGTCGCTTCGAACGTGAACGAGCATGGCGCAGTGGGCGAGTTCACCTTGACCTATGGCCTTCCCGGCAAGTCGGGGTACGGGTACACACGCCCCTTCGATTATTTCGATTTTCATGTCTCCGCAGCGACGGCCAATACTTTGGAAACCATCAGCACTCGCGGACTGCTGGCGGGAAACACCTACGCATCCGGCGACACGACGCGTGGGATCTGGGGACTGTTCGGCAGTTACGATTATATTTCGCCGCAGGTGTTCCGGGTCTCCAGCACCGCCCTCTCGCTGGGAACCGTCTGGCAGTCGTGGCTGTCGGACGACGTTGCGCTGCAAGGAACGTTTCTGGGTGGTGCAGGATATGGGGCGGCCGGAAGCATTCAACGTACGGAGGAACGAGACTACCACTACGGCACCACGCCGCAGGCTCTCGTCGCCCTCCGGCTCATTTATGCCAACCGGGCGATGTTCGATATCACGGGGCGGGAATATTATGTGAGCGACTTTCTCTCACCCGAACGGCATGGGCAGGAGAATATCATCCGCGCAGAATCCTCCCTCACGCTTCGTGGCTTCGACCGGCACGGCGTGGCGCTTCGCTACACGGTCTCCCACCGTGATGCCCACTATCCGAGCGTAGAATTTCGCAATCAGACGGTCGCGGCCGTCAGCTTGATGTATGTCATTCTGGGGGATTCCGGCTTCGGAGCCGTCGAGTGGCGTTGAGGCACAGACGACGCGAAGGTGTGCAAGCGGTTCAGCAAGACGCTGGACGCGCGACCGGGAACAGGCCGGCGGCCGTTATCATCAGCCTGCTATGAGATGCCGTGCTGCTCGCGTCCGATGCGGCCGTCGTACCGGTTACTGGATTTGAACAGTTCGTACCGCCCGTCCATCGCAAACATGGCGACTCTACTACGCAGCCCCTCCATCTCGGCGACGGTCATGGGCGTAAACCGCCTGACGATGTCGAGGTTTTGCTGCAGGACCTGTGGCGAATCGATTCCGCTGACCAACGAGGCGATCGGTAGACTCAGCACATAGCGTATCGCCTCCTCCGGCTTCACAATTCCCTGTTTGATCGGCTCGGCATTGCCGCTCAAACTCTTCATGCCCAACGGGGCAATCCCGCGTTGATTCAAGACCGGCAGCACCTCCCGTTCGAAGCTGCGATAGGTCCCGTCGAAGACGTTCAACGGCATCTGGCAGGTATCGAATGGAAAGTCATGCGATAGCATCTTCAGGTGGATATCAGGATGTTTGTGCCCCGTGAATCCGATAAACCGCACCTTCCCCTGTCGCTTCGCCTCCAGCAAGGCTTCCGTCGCGCCGTTGGGCGCGAAATGCCGATCGGGATCATCTTCATAGACCACTTCATGGATCTGCCAGAGATCGAGACAATCGGTCTTCAACCGGCGGAGCGACTCGTCCAGCTGCTGAAGCGCCACCTTCTTGTCACGTCCATGCGAGCAGACTTTCGTCATCAGCACTACCTGCTGCCGTTTTCCCTGCAGCGCCTTGCCCATCAACTCTTCGGATCGTCCGCCGTTGTACTCCCAGGCATTGTCGAAAAAATTTACGCCCGCATCGATGGCCGCGTGTAACAAGCGAATCGCCTCGCCATCATCCTGAATACGGCCCCAATGGGCGCCGCCGAAACAGAGGGCCGAGACCTGCACGCCGGTTTTCCCCAACGCGCGCCGTGGCATCTCGCCTGGTGAATTGCCCGTGGCGGAAGCGTCCGCGGCGAGTGCTTCGGCCAGGCGGCGCGGGCCGCCGAGCGCCATGAGCCCTCCGGCAACACCCAGGCCTTTCAGCAACTGACGGCGATCAAGCGGGATGGACCAGATCCTGTCATCGGGCTTCTCGGGTGTCATCGTTCACCTGCCTGATTAGAGGTGGAATGAGCGGTACCCATACATCGACTGCATGATCACACGCGCTGGTTTGCTGCGGCGAGGAGCCTGTTCCGATCAATGCTCAGCAAATCACTGATGTGATCGATGGTGAGGTCTGCAGCGGGAAAGGTCCGCAGCACCTCGGGATCCTTCGCATAGTGTCCTTGCCGCGGAAACACCGTCGTCACGCGAGGCCCCCAATAGGCCTTCACCGCCGTGAGAATGCGCAACTTGTCATCGACCATCACATAATGGTCGGCCGGATACCGTTGCTCGACATCGTCCAGCTCTTTCTCTTTGTGAATGTAGATGAGCACATGCCCCTCAACCACTTCAAAGAGACCGGACCGGTCGATCTTGCGCGGCTGGAAGACCACGTCTCCATCCGAAAGAATCACCGCCTGCCCCCACTGCGAAACATGGCGCACGACTTCGCGCGCCTGCGGGAACAATCGCTCGGCAAACGGGTAATTCAGCAAAAACCGGGAGAGGGTCAGGAGATGGGGATCGCGCGGATACTCCTGCCGGTAGCGCTGCAACGCCCCGAAATAATCGACGTAGCCCAGCTGCGTCCGCAGCTCTTCGAAGATCGCCCAGTACTGCCGCTCTCCACGGGAGCCGATTTCCTCATCGAGATGCTGCGCCAGATCAACCGCGATCTGATCATTGTCCAGCAGGGTATTGTCCACATCGAACAAGACAACCGTCTTCGCCACGACCATAGGCCTACCGTTTCCCGCTCCATTTCCAGTTCCTGATCTCCGGCATGTCGGTGCCATGGATCTCAATGTACTGCTTGTGCTGCATACGCTTGTCGCGCATCTCTTGTTTGAGATACGCGGCGCGCGACCCGAGTTGCGGCACACGGTCCACGACATCGGCCACGAGGTGGAATCGGTCGAGATCGTTCAACACCACCATATCGAAGGGCGTCGTCGTCGTGCCTTCTTCTTTGTAGCCGCGCACATGCAGATTGTGATGATTCGTCCGCCGGTAGGTCAGGCGATGGATCAACCAGGGATAGCCATGGAATGCGAAAATGATCGGTTTGTCCGTAGTAAACAGCGCATCAAACTCCTTGTCGGACATGCCGTGCGGATGTTCACTCGCCGGCTGCAGCTTCATGAGATCGACCACGTTCACGACCCGCACCTTCAAATTGGGCTGGGCCACACGTAAAATTTCGACCGCCGCCAGGGTCTCCATGGTCGGCACGTCGCCGCAACAGGCCATGACCACATCCGGCTCGCTGCCGCGATCGTTGCTGGCCCATTCCCAAATGCCGATCCCGGCCGTGCAATGCAGGATGGCGGATTCCATATCCAGCCATTGCGGTGCCGGCTGTTTGCCCGCGACGACCACGTTCACGTAGTCGCGGCTACGCAAGCAGTGATCGGTGACCGACAGAAGTGTGTTGGCATCGGGCGGCAGGTAGACGCGGATCACCTCCGCCTTCTTATTCACCACATGGTCGATGAACCCCGGATCCTGGTGGCTGAATCCATTGTGATCCTGCCGCCACACGTGCGAGGTCAACAGGTAATTGAGCGACGCGATCGGGCGTCGCCAGGGAATCTCCCGCGAAGTCTTCAACCACTTCGCATGCTGGTTGAACATGGAATCGACGATATGAATGAACGCCTCATAGCAATTCATGAACCCATGGCGCCCGGTCAGCAGATACCCTTCGAGCCAGCCCTGACAGAGGTGCTCGCTCAAGATCTCCATGACTCGCCCGTCATGAGCCACATGTTCGTCGGTGGCCAAGATTTCCTCCGTCGAACAACGGTCCGTGACTTCGAAGACGGCCCCCCAGCGATTGGATGCCGTCTCGTCCGGACCAAAGATCCGGAAGTTGTGCGGATTACTTTTCAGAATATCGCGGAGGAAGAGCCCCTGCACTCTGGTCGCTTCGGCCTCGTCCGCCCCCGGCTTCACGACCGGCACCGCATACTGCCGGAAGTCCGGCATGTGCAGGTCGCGCAGGAGAGAGCCGCCGTTCGCACAGGCAATGGCACCCATGCGCCGCTCGCCGGTCGGGGCCAATGAGGCCAGTTCGGGCACCAGTTTTCCCGCCTCGTCGAACAATTCCTCCGGCTTGTAACTCTTCAGCCAGGTCTCTAACAACTCGACATGCCCTGGCTTGTCCATCTCGCCCATGGGCACCTGGTGAGAACGGAACGTCCCCTCCGTCAGCTTGCCGTCCACTTCCTTCGGACCGGTCCATCCTTTCGGGGTGCGCAATACGATCATAGGCCAGCGCGGGCGAACGGTGAACCCCTTGGTGCGCGCCTCCTGTTGAATGCGCCGGATCGTCGCCACGATCTCGTCCAGCGTAGCGGCCATCAATTGATGCATCGTCTCGGGGTCGTCGCCTTCCACAAAAAACGGCTGGTGCCCATACCCGATCAGCAGCGATTCGAGTTCATCCGGCGGCATGCGCGACAAGACCGTCGGCCCGGCAATCTTGTAGCCGTTCAAATGGAGAATGGGCAGCACGGCGCCGTCACGCACCGGATTCAAGAACTTGTTCCCGTGCCAACTGCCGGCCAGCGGGCCGGTTTCCGCTTCCCCGTCGCCGATCACGCAGGCTACGAGCAATTCAGGATGATCGAAGACTGCGCCGTAGGCGTGAGCCAGGGAATACCCCAGTTCGCCACCCTCGTGAATGGAGCCGGGCGTTTCCGGTGCCACATGGCTCGGAATGCCGCCGGGGAAGGAAAATTGTTTAAACAGACGCTGGAGCCCCGCCTCATCTTGCGAGATGTTGGGATAGACCTCGCTGTAGGTCCCTTCGAGATAGACGTTCGCAACGATGCCCGGACCGCCATGGCCGGGACCCGCGATGTAGAGCACCGAAAGGTCCTGTGCCTTGATGATCCGGTTGAGATGGGCATAGATAAAATTCAGCCCGGGCGTCGTCCCCCAATGGCCGAGCAGGCGCGGCTTGATATGCTCCCGCTTCAACGGCTGCTTCAGCAGCGGGTTGTCATACAAGTAAATTTGTCCGACGGAGAGATAATTGGCCGCCCGCCAGTAGGCATGAATCCGTTGAACCATCTCAGGGCTCAGCGGCTGATTCGCTTGCGTCGTCTGGTTCATGAGTTCCCTCTTTCAGATTTGGAAAGACCCCGTCACCTCGCGCAGACCCGATCAGGGCGATCGTTCATTGTTTTCCGCGGCCTGCAGGCAAAGCCAGCAGTCGGCAGACGGACTGCGCAATCTGACTCTCTTCGTCGGTACAGATCACCCGTACCGTCACGCGGCTTTCCGGACTGGAAATGACCGCGTCCTGAGCATCGTTGCGCGCCTGATCCAATTGCACACCGAGAAACTCCAGGCCTTCACAGATACGGGCGCGCACAAGAGAGGAATGTTCGCCGATGCCGCCGCTGAACACGAGCTGGTCCAGCCCGCCGAGAGCCGCCGCATAGGCGCCGATCCACTTCTTGCCCTGATAACAAAACACCGCCACCGCCTCGGCTGCGCACTGATCGTGCCCTTCCTGCGCCAGCAGGTCACGCAGGTCGGGGCTGGTTTCCGACAGGCCCAAGAGGCCGGACTGCGCATTCACCATATGGTGAAACTGATCCGCGGTCATGCCCTCGGTTTTAGCGAGATACGACACCAGACCAGGGTCCAAGTCACCGGACCTGGTGCTCATCGGCAGGCCGGAGGCCGGAGTGAATCCCATCGTCGTATCGATGCTCACGCCATCCCGCACTGCCGCGAGACTGGCCCCATTTCCCAGATGGGCAAGAATCACCTTGCCGTGCGCGGCCTCACGGCCGGCCACACGCTCCAGTTCCTCCATTAAATAGGCGTAGGAAAGGCCGTGAAACCCGTATCGCCTGACGCCCTGCTTTTCATACCGGCGCGGAATGGCAATCAGACGCGCGACCGCAGGCAGATGTTGATGGAATCCTGTGTCAAAACAGGCGACCTGCGGGATGGTGGGATACTGTGCGGCAAAGGCTTCGATCAGGGTGAGTTCGGCCGGGAGATGCTCGGGATCGTAGGGACTGAGCCGGCGCAACTCCTCCATCACCTCCCCCGATATCACCTGGGGATCGACATAACGGCTCCCCCCATGTACGACCCGATGGCCGATCGCCTTAATGGATAGCCCCTGGCCGCTCTGCGCAAGTTGGTCCGTGAGCACCCGGACGGCAGCCGCGTGGTCCTGGATCTGCGCGGCACGCCGTTGGTCATGCCCGGTCGCGCCATCGGTAAAATTCACGATGCCATCCGGAAGCCCGATACGCTCGATCCGTCCTCCTGCCGTCCGCACAGGCAAAGCAGCCGCCCGGAACAGCGCCCACTTGACGCTCGACGATCCGGCATTGACCGTCAGGACGACGGGCGTTTCATGATTGGTCTCGGCCATGACTGCGGCTTCCTCTTCCTATCAACATAGAGGGACCGCACAGTCTGCGCAACCGTAAAATCCAGGAGGCGGCCGGTTGATGACAGGGCCAATCACGCTCGTCCTCCTCGTACATTTCCTAGTGTTCTCCCGGAGCCGTGCCTCTGTATAGTTGTCGCATGATCCCGCTGCTGCTGCTTACCATGCTCCTGACGTCCTCGTTTTGTGCGACGGGCTGCGCCGCTGCAGAAAAGGTCGCAGACAGGCCGCTCCCGGGCGGTACCGTCGTCTCCATCGATCAGGAATCCGCCTCCCTGACGCTTCAATTGCCAAGCGGAGAGCTGCGACTCCTGGTCGTGGCCGATCAGCGCCTCTTGCGCGATATCAGGATTCACGATCACGTGATCTTCGAAATGAATGGGGCGGGTGAGGTGACGAAATTCCTCAAACTCCCGACCGATCCGGCAAACTGATCTGGTTCCCGCCTCTCCTCACCGAGTCGATCCGTGGTGCAACCCGAACCCTGGGCCCGCGAACAATCGTGAACAATGCGTGTATTTGAGTGGGGCTGATCCCGTTTCGATTGACAAGCGGGAAGGCCGAAAAATACACTGTCGTCCCTGGCAAAACAGGTGAACCTGACGCCGGAAACGGCCGACAGACTGGTACTGCGAAGCCGACTGACGTTTCTTGAGAGATCTGGTCCGGACGGTGAGTCTGAGCGACTCCCGATTCGGAAAAGGATAGACCCATGCGCGGGAACCTGCTGGCTGTCACGGCGCTCCTGTGGCTGCTCACGCTCCTCCCCGTTCCAGCGACAGCCGATTCTCCAGACGCGGCCCCACGCCTGCTCGCCGGCCATGCCAGCGAAATACTCACCCTCGCCTTTTCTCCCAGCGGCCGCCTGCTGGCCACGGCGGGTACCGACCAGACCATTCGATTATGGGACCCGGAAACCGGACGGGATCTCAACGTGCTCCGTGGACATATGGGCGCGGTCCATGCCCTGACGTTTTCCCCCGACGGGAAGCTCCTGGCATCAGGCAGTGCCGATACCTCTGTGCGGATCTGGGATCTCAGTTCCGGGCAGGAACTCCGCGCGGTGACGTCGAACTTCGGCGCGGTACGAGCGGTGGCCTTCTCCGGCGACGGGAAGATGTTGGCCACGGGCGGCAACGACGGCAGCCTGCGCTTCTGGGAGACGGCAAGCGGGAAGGAACTGAAATCCGTCCGCGGGCAATTCGGCGTGGTCTACGGCATCGTGTTTTCGCCGGACGGCAAACTGGTCGCCAGCGCGAGCAGCGACATGCAGATCCATCTCTGGGACCTGGCCACAGGCCTGCAACGCCGCGTGCTGACCGGCCATAGCGGGGCCGTCTACGCCCTCGCCTTCGCGCCCGGCAGTCATCTCCTGGGAAGCGCCTCCGCCGACGGCACCATCCGCCTGTGGGATCTCGATGCCGGACACGAGCGTCTCACCCTCTCGGGCCATACCGGTGACGTCTACGGCCTCGCATTTTCGGCGGATGGACGGACGCTCGTGTCCGGTGGAACAGACGGCAGCGTACGCGTGTGGGACGTCGCAACCGGCCGTGAACGTCATCACCTCACCGGTCACAAGGGCCCGGTCCGCGCCGTCGCCATCTCGCCCGAGGGCACGGTCGTCGCCAGCGGCGGCCGTGACAAAACCGCACGCCTGCAACCGAGTGTTCCGGCCAGCATCGCGGCTAACCTGGCCGACAAGGTGAAACAGCGCGGCAATGAAATAGGCGCCATTCCCTCGCCACCGCCGTTGCCGGAAGCAGAACTGTCGATCAGGCCGATGGAACTCGTGGCAGGACGACCGGTCACGCTCACCCTCTCCATCACGAACAGAGGCAAGGGCCCGCTGTACCGCTTCCAGGCCCGCACGAAGAGCGAAGACCCGGCGTTGAACGGCCTGCTGTTCTACTTCGGGAAAGTCGAACCGGGCCAGACCGTGGACGATGCCGTGACGCTTCCGTTGCCCGCCGACCGTCCCGATGGCGCCATTCCGGTCTCACTGGAATTCGAGGAGTACAACGGATTCATTCCGTCCCCGTTGCAGGCCGCCCTCAGCCTGAGGGGTCAGCCCCGCCCCCGTTTCGCCTACACCCATCAACTGCTGGACGATGGGAGCGGACAATCGGTGGGCAATGGCGACGGCCGGATTCAAAAAGGCGAGGCCATTGATCTCCTGCTCACCATCAAGAATGTCGGGCCGGTCGTCGCGCAACAGACGACCATCGAATTAAGCCTCCCTGGCTCTCGGGAGGCACGCCTGAGCCAAACCACCGTGGAGCTCGGCCCCCTCAAGCCTGACGAAACCAAAACCGCTCGCGTGAACCTGACCGTCGCCCGCGACATCAAGGTCGAGGAACTGCCGCTGCGACTCTTCATCCGTGAACGGAGTCTCAACGTGACACTCGACGAACAACTGACGCTCGCCGTCGACCACCGGCCCTCCCCGCAGATCGTCGCCACCAATAAACTGGTCGCCGTGAGCGAGCCATCCGCGAAGATCCACAGCGGAGCAGGGTCGGACACCTCCGTGATCGCCTCGGCCGCCAAGGATCAAGGCCTGGCCGTGACGGGAGAGCTCAGCGACTGGTGGCGCGTGCAGATCTCGCCGAAGGAAACCGGCTGGATCGCAAAACGTGACGCGCGTGAACCGGTCGAGCCGGCCAAAGGCAATATGCCGATTCCTTCGATCAGCGGCGCGCCGGTCGTGAAACTGTTCCAGAACGCCCCGCCGGTCATCGCCCTCGCCTCGCCTTCCGATGGAGCGGACGTCACGGTGGACAGAATTCTTCTGGCCGGAGCCGCTGCCAGCGAACGCGGCATCGCGCGAGTGGAGATTCGGGTCAACGGCCAGCTCCTCACGCAGCGCGAGGCCCGTGGGATCGCCGTCAAGCCGGATGCTCCGGCGGCACAGCCGAACCTCGAGTTTTCGGAACGACTCACGCTAAAGGAAGGCAAGAACGAGATCGTGGTCTCCGCCATCGACCGGGACAACCTGTCGGCTCAAAAAGTCATCACCGTGATGCGTCAGGTAGACCGCGCCAAGGTCTGGGCCGTGGTGATCGGCATCTCGAAATACAAGACCGTCCATCCGCTCCGGTATGCAGATGTGGATGCGCAGGCCTTTTACGACTACCTGCTGCGCAATGTCGGCGTCCTACCCGAGAACGCCACGCTGCTCTTGAACGAACAGGCCACCCTCACGAATCTGAAGCGCACGCTCGGGACGGAATTGAAGCGGAAGGCGGCGGAGAAGGATACCGTCATCATCTACTATGCAGGCCATGGGGCGCCGGAGGCGGATGCCTCGGCCGCGGACGACGACGGTCTCGAAAAATACATCGTCCCTTACGACGCGGACCCGAAAGACCTCTATACAACCGGCCTGCCCATGCGGGAAGTCGAAACGATCTTCAACCGGCTCGCGCCCGAGCGCGTGATTTTCATCAGCGACTCCTGCTACAGCGGCGCCACGGCCGGCCGCACCTTCGCCACCGCCTCGCGTCGTGCCGTCGTCTCCGAATCCTTTCTGAGCCGCCTCTCCAAGGGCAAAGGCCGTATCGTCCTGAGCGCCAGCAAGGCCAGCGAAGTCAGCGAAGAACGGGAAGACCTGGGACACGGCGTGTTCACCTACTACTTACTCGAAGGCTTGCGCGGCCAGGCCGACACGGACCGCGACGGGGTCATTACGGTCGACGAGGCCTACGGCTATGTGTCAAAGAAGGTGCCCGAAGTCACCGGCCAAAATCAGCATCCGGTCAAGAAGGGGGAGGTCGAAGGACAACTGGTACTCGGGCAGGTGCGATAGCGGGCATCGTCAGTCACCATGATACGTCATGTATTTCGTCATACTTATACAGCGGTAAGGAGGATTGTTATGTCATCGTCATGGTCGCGCATCGGCGTCGCCACGTTCGGGCTCCTCGGCCTGGCGGGCTGCACCGAGGTTGAAACTGTCAAAGCCCCGATTGAAATTCCCTCGCGGATTTATACGGCCAATGAAAGTTCGAACGACGTGTCGGTCATCGATGCGACGAGTTATGCGCCGGTGGGAAACATCGACTCGAAGAACCAGTCCACGCATGACCTCGCCGTCTCGCGCGATGGCCGGCGCGTGTACGCCACCAATCTCGCCAGCGGCCGCCTCTCAGTCATGGACGCGGGCACGATGGAAACGATCGCTTCGATCTATACCGGCCAACGGTGCCACGTGGTGGCGCTCACGAACGACAATAAACAGGCGTGGGTCGCAAACATCGGCGACAACAACATTTCGGTCGTGGACACGGAGACCTTTCGCATCGTGGGAACCATCCCCACGGGTAAGGGCCCGACCGGCCTGACCTTCTCCCACGACGGCAAGTTCGCTTACGTCAGCACCCAGGGAGACAAGACCGTCGACATCATCGATACCGCCACGCACCAAATCGTCAAGTCTTTGCCGGTCGGAACGAATCCGCACTTTCTGGTCGTCGGCCCCAAAGGTTATGTCTGGGGCACGAATACCGGCGGAACGGACATATACGTGATTGATCCGACCACGCAAGAAATCGCCGGCACGCTGGAAGTCGGCGCGAAGCCGCAGCAGATCGCATTCGGCTTCAAGGGCATGCAGGGCCCGAACGTCTACGTGACGGTCGGCGGGACCAACAAGGTAGCCGTGGTGCCGGCAGACCCGAAGAACCTGAAGATACTGGAAGAATTTGCCGTGGGTGAGGGGCCCAACGGAATCTGGGCGAACCCGGAGGGCACACGCATCTTCGTCGGCCACGACAAGGGCAACGAAGTTCGCGTCATCGACACGGGCACGGGTCAAAATCTCGGTACGGTCCCGGTCGGCCGCAAACCGATTCGAGTGGTGGTGTCACGATAAGCGACGAACGCAGGGTCCAGGAACGATCACCGATGTTTGGACGACACAGAAATTGACCCAGGACAAGACGCGGCCAGGACACGCGCGGAGGGAGATATGACGTCATCATTTTTCAGATCCACTGTCATGGTGTTGGGATTGCTCGCAGTCGGAGTTCCACCGACGTTTGCCGCAAACGCTCCGGTGGGATGGGCAGTCAATGCCATCGGTACGCTGACCATCATTCGGGCCGACGGCGTGGAGGAACAGCTCCAGGGACGGAAGACCATGCCGCTGTATGAAGGCGACGTACTGAAGACGGATGCCTCGAGTCAGGCCTACATTCAACTCAAGCAAGGCGTGAACGTGGCCCTGAATGAGGAGACCTCGTTCAAGATTCTCTCACGCTGGCAAAAAGACAAGCCGACCACATGGATTCTCCGTTTAAGCCAAGGTGAAGTGTGGGCAAAGACCGCCGGCGACGGGCCAAAGGCCTTTGAGGTCGAAACCCCGGTAGCCACGGCAGCGGTGAAAGAGACGGAGTTCAATTTGAAAGTTCAACCGGACGGACAGAGCATTCTCACCGTGATCGAAGGCGTCGTCCAATTCGGCACCGCCTTTGGCACCTGCCCGATCCGGACCAACACGATCAGTTACGGCGTGCGCGGCAAAAAATGCACGAAGCCGGCAGACAGCGACGCGAAGGCGGCGAAAGCCTGGACCAGCACGCTCATTCCACCATCGGCGCAGCCGTAATTTAGGAGTGAACCTGTGCCGGCGACCGGCAGACATACCTTGGGCGGGCAAGTCGGTCGGAACGCTCGCAGCGATCGCACAGGTATACCGCCGCAATACGAACGGAACGCCTGAGACCGACAGGAGGAGTCGGGATGACGGCAGATCGACGTCAGCGCGTGGCTGACCGCATCATACGTGTCGCACTGGCGCTGCTGTCAGCGGCGCTGCTGGTCGTATCCCTCCCCTCACCGGATATCGGGTGGCTAGGCTGGGGCGCGCTCGTCCCGCTTCTTCTGGCCATGCAAAGACTCAGGCCTGTCCAGGCGGCGTCACTAGGGCTGCTGACCGGAGTCTTCGCCAGCTTCGGCATCTACGGTTGGCTCTTTGAAGTACCGAGTTTCGATCTGCGCCATGCGGTGGTGCTGGCCCTTTATGTCGGCGCCTATCCGGCAATTTGGGCAGCGGTCACGGCTTGGGCGCTGCGGCAACACATTCCCCTGCTCGTCTGTGCGCCCGTTTTTTGGCTGCTGATCGACTACCTCCGCGCACACGCGGGGTTTCTGGCCCTACCTTGGGGCACCCTCGCCCAGACGCAACATCGTAATCTCGCGCTGCTGCAGACAGCCAGCGTGGTTGGAGAACATGGCGTCACGTTTCTGGTGGCGCTGGGCAATGCCGCCCTTGCCGCCCTTTGCTTGAGACGAGAGCGAACATACGCGACAGTCGTGCTCCTCCTCCTTGTCACGACACACGCCTGGGGCGCCACCGAACTCTTGTCGCCCGCCTCAGGACGATCCGTCAGGGTCGCGGCTCTTCAACCCAACATTCAAATCGGCGACCGCACGACAGAAGCAGGCCGGGAGGCCAACCTGGCCCGTCTTGAGCGGTTGACGCGAGAGGCGGCTTCGGCGCGACCGGATTTGATCGTCTGGCCGGAAAGCGCCATCCCCGGCGATGTGTCCGACCCGGCTCTGCTGCATCGCCTTCAGCAGTTGAGCAGCGACACCGCCGTGCCCTTGATCCTCGGGGCAGCCGAGGTGGAAAAATTCGCCACGGGTGACAGCCTGCTCACCATCGGACGACGGCTGTTCAATATCGCTCATCTATTCCAGCCAAGTGGCGCCACCTCGCCTCCCTATCGCAAACGCATGCTGGTGCCCTTTGCCGAATATATGCCGCATGCCAATGTCATTCCCTGGCCCGAATGGCTTGCTCCGCGGGTCACCGAATTGACTGCTGGTGACAGCGGCCAGCTGTTTACGATCGCGCCGCAGATGTCCGTCGCCGCATTGATCTGTTGGGAAAATCTCTTCTCACACCTCGCCCGGGAATCTGTCAACGGCGGGGCGCAGCTTCTGGTGCAACTGACGAACGACGTCTGGTTCGGACCCACCGCTGCCCCTCGCCAACACAATCTTATGTCCGTCATGCGAGCCGTAGAAAATCGTGTACCGGTCGTGATCGCCTCGAACGCAGGCCCATCGCAACTCATCGATGGGTATGGCCGGGTCGTCGCCACCACATCGAACGTCTTTCAGGAATCGGCCATCACGGGCGCTGTGGCCCTCGGCGGAGGAGGCACCGTCTACTCCAAGACCGGGGATTGGTTCGTTCTGTTCGTGCCCGCCGGTGCATTCTGCACGTATGTTCTCTTGAAGCAGGCACATCCGGGTCGATACGCGAACCGGCCCTCGTTCGATTGGATCAGGGGCGTCCCCGGATCCTTGGCGGTCGCTTCCATGCTTGGACGAGGCAGGCGCGTACTGGGACGGACGACTCCGGAGAGATGACCATAGGAGAGATCACGCGCCATCATTTAAATCAGGATAAGGAAGGATCTTCATGCAGAGACACATGTGGGGCGTACTGTTATTCATCCTGTCGGCCGTTGCAGTGGATGCCAGCGCAGCAGGCGTCGTCGTCAGGATCTATCCATTGACGACGGTCAATTGTCAGCTTGACTCGATTCAAGCGAAGTTCACAGCGGCTAAGTCCACCTATCGCATGTCAGGACGATGCGACCAACGGTTGGAGTATGAGAATCGTGTGGAAGTCATCCCGATTCCCTGGACGTCAGAAGGGGCCTATGCACCGGGACTGGCAAAGGTGGAAGAAACCATCACACTGAACGGGAACCCGCCGTATCGAGGGAACATTCACACGCGGCTGGGTTGCGTGGAAGATCCGTGGTTGGTCATGGGCAAGGCCGCCTGCACACAACCGGGCTTCTCTGCCGCGGGAGATGTGCAAAGCCTCGCGTATATCATCAGCTATTTGCGTGGAGGTTTTGAACAAGCATTGAAACCAAACACGACCGGGTTCTCCTACGACCGCGCGGCCCTTGTGGCCCAACGACCAAGAGATCTCCAGGCGGAACAACAGGCCCTTGCGGAGGCGGCGGAGCTTGCACGGAAGAACCAAAACCGGCGGCTTCAACAGGCCGCTCCACCGGGGCCGGCCGTGGTTACACCGACCGTGTTGTCCCCGATGGCAGGAGCCCTGTTCCTGCAAAACAACGCCGTTCCCATCAAGCTGCTGCCTCCCCAAGGCATGCAGGTGACCGGCTTCATGGTCAAACTGGAACGGAGAGACGGCCTGGGAAATTGGGGGCTCGTCACAAATTTGCCGGTGAGCGCCGCCGAGGCTGCTTCACCCACCGGCTATCTGGGATGGGGCACACCGGGAAACGGCAGGGATCCCTCTCGAATGGTCTCCCTACCGGGAACCTATCGCATCAGTGCCCAGGTGTCACTCCCCCGCCCAACCGGCTGGAGTGTGCCCATCGAATTTGTCGTGACCGCGCCGAACAAGGCGATTCAGAAGGCACCAAAAATGTTCGGACCATGAGCGAGGCTCTTCCCAGAATAGTGTCGACCCACAAGAAATATCAGGGCATACGTGCGGCGAAATTGGTGAAACTGAAGGAATGAGACTGGAAAGGGAATCCATGCACAAACAGTTCAAGTTGAGCATACTGTTGGCGGGAGTTGCAGGACTCATCGGGTGCGCACCAGACATGGCCTCAATTACGGAGCCCGTAGCGCCGGAAGCGACAGTCGCGGCGGCGATGAATTCCTCCGAGGCAAGCCGCGTGACACTGATTCGCGCAGTGCATTTTCCTGCACCGGGAAATGGGGATGTACTCGTCCCTTCCGGTTCGTACACCGCTACATCGTGGGAAGGCGCTCGGATCGCCCTGATCGGACAGGACCCAGCGCAGCCGTACATTCTTGCCGCTGAATCGTTCAACCATGACACCAAGCTCGCCGTTCCACTGGCAGCAATGCAGTCGGACGACAGCAGCCAGCATCTCGCGCTACTGATGCCCGAAGGCAAAGGACTCGAAGCGATGGGGTCGTTCACCGGAATTCAGGGACGTGGTCCCGTTTCGGTGAGCAGTTCGCGGCTTTCCAACCTCCCGGTCCAAGCCCGAGTATTCTCGCCGCCCCCAACACCGGCTTGGATCGGTTTCAACAGCGGGTACGGGAACAACAACGACCCGATTTCTGTCGGAGTGAATCGGTACGGCTCGGCCGCCGTCTGTCGTGGGCGATTGGCTCAAACACCGGGCACGCTCTTTGTGGGAACGACCGATCGAGGAGGACGTGGATGCTTCTTGGCTTACGGAAAATTGTCCGACGGGTATGAATATCTCGCCGCGGTCTGGCAACGCGCCCTCGATGGCGCGATTCCCACCGGGGCGTACCCGATGGGCGGCCCCCAGTATGCGTGCCGGGCCTACTACTCCGGCGGACAGGTTCCAGGCCGTATTCGCGCCGGCATGGCGGGATGCGCAATCGGATGGAAAGGGAAAGAAATCGTCGTTCCGGCCTATGAGGTGCTCCTCCAGAGCTTCGTCACGCTTTCCGGCGGGGGGACGGAACTCACCTATTCGCCGGAGGTGTTCAAGCGTGCCGTCTTTGGCGGCGTCGCACCCACGGATGACACCGGAACGTCCAATGAAAACTTTCTCTGCGCCACATTGTACCAGGGGGAAATTCATCCGGGACGATTGAACGATCGACAACGAACGTGCGTCGTCGGCGCCAACGGCACGGAGAAATACTTCAACGTGTTCTCGATCGTCCAGGCCAAATTGATCTCGGTAGGGGATCCCGGCCCGCTTGTCGCCGGGAAGATGGGCCAGAAGCCCCTCTATCCCTGCGTGCATCACAACGCCCAGGTCAACGAGACACATGTCGGTTTCATCAACCCTGATTACGCCAACGGCACGAACCCGGGCGTATGCGATTTCGGAACCCCAGACGGTGTCTTCGGTCGAGTTCAATCCTGGGAGGCAAAAACAATTCGAGACCTCTACCAAAGTTTCCGTCCAGGCTGGGATCCGGCGGTCAAGTAAGACCGTACGGAATGCACCACTTCCAGGACTATTGATGCGGTGTGGAGTGGACGATGCTTCCGAAGAAACGAAGAAGGGAACGAGAACCCGCAACCGGGATGAGCAGCGCTCGGAATGTTCGGCCGTCTCGATCGTGGACTCGGCTCCTGGGGTTGCTGATATTACAGCCCGCGGCCATGCTCACCTCTGCCTCGGCCGATGAACCGGCCGTGGTCAGTCAACTCTCCATGGCCTGCGCCGTGAGTCAAGTGACCAGCTCGCATCAATCCACAAGCTCGGACTATACCGTCACTGGAGCCTGCAAGCTATTTGAAACCTCAAGAGGCACAACCAGCCCTTACAACGCCTATGTGGTCGATTGGCGCGCAACCGGCAGCCACCAGCCTAATACGAAAGCCACTTTAGAAACGATGACGCTCACGCTCGTTGAGTTGGGAAAGGTCACGGGCACAGCAACGATTCACTCTACGATGCAATGCGGGTCCGACCCCTGGCGTCTCCCGCCTAGCGGCCCCTGTCGCCTCGTGATCAGACAGACGGCACCGCCATCGTTAGCCGGATACTTCTCCATGGCCTACCAGCAATTGCAGCAAGGGGCGGCGGATCTCCCTCTGTCATTCGCACTTAGCCCTACGCAACGCGCGGCCGTGGATCGGCAGTATCAGATCGGCACGGCCACGCGCCAGAAACCCCGCATGCTCGGCCCTTTTGTCGAGAAGCCGTTGGGTTCTCCGCTTTCCCCTGCCACCCAAGCCGGCGTCGGTGCCACCGCGAAAGCCGTTCCGGACTGGCCGGTCATCGTGGAACCCAAACCGGGGGCGCGCGTGGTGCAGGGACAATTCATGGTGAAGGCCACGGCGCCGGCAGTCGGTGGCGGATTTTCCGCAGAGGTGGAGTTCACGTGGCTGGATGCGTCCGCGCTCAATCCTTATGTGAATCTCTGGCCGCTGTCGATGGACCAACTCACCAAAGGAATCCTCGTACCGAGCGGCGTCACGCGCGGGCAGCCGGGCCGTTGGCAAGTTCGGACACGTGTCACAAACCCAAGCAAAAGCTCATGGAGCATCCCCGTCCCGTTTGAGTTGTTTCTGACACAACCGACTCAGTCGCTGCAGAAGTCTTTTGGACCGCAGCGCACTCTTCCACAGGGGCCTCCCGACACCACACTGGTCCGGCCTCGCGGTCTTGGTACGCAACGGACAGAAACGTCAGCCTCAAGCCCAGTTCCTGCCGGGCAAGGGGAAACACCGTGAAACTCAGAACCCGTATCGCATTCGAAAGAGGCCCTGCATGACCACTCGGCTCGCTCGCTTGCTTGGAAAGGCGCTGATCTGGATTGGTTTCCTGCTGTTGCCAATACATCTCCACGGCGCGGGGTTTGACGCACCCGGCTCCGCACCCTGCGGCGGAGGCAACGCGACGACAGGGCAATTCACGGCCACCAGCGCGGCGTATCAGGGCAGCGGACAATGCACAACGTACGGCTCTCTCGGAGCACCGCGACATTTTTCATACACCGTAACCGGCAGCTACGCCAATGGCCTGGCGGAAGAGACGATCGACATCCCCCCGCCATCCAGTTCGGAACCCAGCCATCCCTACGGTCGTTGGCACACACGATACTCCTGTCCCTCGGATCCCTGGCTCACTCCGGACACGAGCTACTACGAAGCGCGAAATCCAAACATGCGCTGTCCGATTCTCGGTCGAACCGGCCCGACACCGGCACAGGAGGGACCGCGAACGAGCCCGGATGGCAAACCGTTGCCGACGATCGGGCAACTCTTCGCCCTGTGGGGTGACGCGAAACCGATGTCGGCCTGGGGCCTGACGGCGGCTGAACGACAGGTCCTGATAGATAAACGCAATGCCGATGTGGCCGAAGCCAAGCGCAAGGTAGACCAGCGGCTGAAAAGCGGCCTCGCACTGAATGCTCCACTGAAAGGGGCACTATCACCCATCGTCCGCGCCCCCGCCGCCGGGCAGCAGTTCCGCCTCCAAACGCCCATCCCGATCAAACTCGCGCCGCCCAACGGGTGGCGCGATCACATGACGAATCTCAACGGCACCCCGGTGCCCGACGAAGTCGGCAGGCGAAATTATCTCGTCAAGCTCGAACGCAGAGACCCGACAGGCAACTGGGTCCCCCACTCAACGCTCCCGATCGGAGGACTGACTGGAGAGTCGCCCGCGGGCTACGTGGGATTCGGCACAGGCGTTCCCCCAGGCGGTATCGCTTCGACCGGGTCCTGGAGGATCAGCGCCCAGATGACCGCTCCCTTCGTGTCGGGATGGAGCGAGTGGATCGTTTTCGGCGTCATGGCTCCGGTCACGACACCCAACAGTTCGGTGCAACGCGCGCCAAAACTGTTTCAACCGTAGCGATGGGAGGGGGGTTGCTTGCCTCGGTTCGAGAAGGCTTTTGTAGAAACACGCTTGATAACTGATCGCGTCACACAGCAGGTCGGCACGTCCACGTCGAACGTCCGTAGGGGGACACTATGCAATGGTCATTGGTCGTCGGCATCGGACTCGCTCTATCAGGTGCTGTGCTGTTCCCCTCGGGAGCACAGGCGAAAGGTGAACTGGTCGCATCCAGCGATCCCAATTGTTTCGGGAGTGAACCCAAGAACGTGACGTTCGTCTCGACACGCTACACCTACGTCTTCACTGGTTCTTGCAGCCTGGCCCAGACCAGACTGGCAATCAGAGTGTCCGTCCCGTGGACCGGCGTCGGGACGTTCGATCCCGGGACCGGGCTGGCGGCGGAGGACATCATCGTCCCAGCTCCCAAAATCAGCGAACCCTCCCGACCCTACGGCCGGTTCAAAGCGACCATGCACTGTAGCGCCGATCCCTGGTTGAACCCCACCGTTCAGTGCGACCAGATCGCGCCTACGGTCGATGCGCCGTTGGATCGTACTGGACCCAATGCGCAAGGCTACAGGCCCGAACCGTTGGCGCCGAACATTGTCGATACCGTACGGGCCAGACGTCGCCCCTTTACCTCTTTCATGAGTCAGGAGGCGGTGAACAGCCTCAATCGAAGATATGGCGCCTATCAGGCCCAGAACAAAACCAACCAGGCCATCCGCCAGTTCAAAAAGAATCCTGGAATTCTTGGACGAGGCATTGAGGGCACCGATCAACCCTCATCACCATCGAGTGGCTCGGCTCCCGCGCCAGAAGGCACGACTCAATGAAAACGCCTGTAGAAGGAACCTACGGTAAGCCATGAGGTTTCAGGCACGTTCAGGGCTTCCGTGACAGACATGTGAGAACGATCTGCTGAAGACACACGATACGACGAAGTAAGGAGGATCCATGCGCGCTCATTCGCAACTTGGCATATGGTTGGCCGCATCGGCCATGACGTGTGCGGGTGTCGTAACCGTATCTGCGGAACAGCCTTCGATACAATGTAATCCGCCACGCGTTGAGGCAAACTTCAAGGCCGCCCTCTCCAGCTATCACGTCACGACCTCGTGCAATGCAACGCCAGCCGGATTCGTCAATTGGGACTCTCGTGGTTCGTATGACCCAGGCACTGGGCTGGCGAGGGAGGAGGTGCACGTGTCTCTGGTCCAGGGCTTCTCCGCCACCGCCACGACCACCCTGACCTGTTCGAACGATCCGTGGCTTGGCCCTCCCGTCGGGGCAGGAAAGGTTGCCTGTTCAAATGGATCGTTCAATGTGAGTGGTCAAGTACAAGATGCCCGAGCCCAGTTCTGGCTCGACTGGTTGAGAAACGGATTCGCGGGATCCTCTCTGCCGAACTCCACAGGCTTCAATTACAATCGTCCACCCCTCGTCGCTCAGCGTGAGGCCGCGCTCAAAGCCGAAGTGGACGCGGCGGCCGCGCTGCAGAAACAGAATCAACAGATCCTGGGCGCAGCCAGGCACGCCCCGGCCGTCGTCGCGCCTGCGATTGTCCTCCCGGCCGTCAACGCCTCGTTTCTGGAGAACACGACCATTCCCATTAAACTTCTTCCGCCGCCAGGAATGCAGGTCACGGGCTTCATGGTGCGTCTTGAGCGACGGGATGGTCAGGGCAATTGGGCGGTGTTGAATAACATCCCGGTCAACGTGGCAGAGGCGACCTCAGCAACCGGGTATACAGGGTGGGGCGCCCCAGGAAACGGCAAAAGTCCGGCCATGATCGCCGGCCGCGGTGCCTACCGGGTCAGCGCACAAGTGTTGTCCCCAAAACCGACGCGCTGGTCTACGCCGGTGGAATTCACCGTGACCGCCATCAACAAGGCCATCCAACCGGGCCCGAAGCTGTTCACCCCGGGAGTCGTCCGATAACGGCCTGACCTACTGCTCGCGGTCTGCACACACGACTGCGCTTATCGAGAAGGGAACCACCATGCAGCGAAGCTCACGTCCTCTCCTGTTGCTGAACGCATCACTGTGCCTCTACAGTGCGCTCATCGCTCAGCCAAGCCTGGCCGCCCTGCCAGACCCCTGTTCGCTGCTGACCACCGCAGAGGTCGAACAGGTGGTCGGCAAGCTCAAGGGACCGCCCAGTTCCGACAAAGAAGGCGCGGCCAGCTGGTGCAACTACGAGTTTGCCAATGGCAAGGACGCCATGGAGGTCTGGGTCTTTCCATCCGAGGCCATCGGGCGTGGCAGGACCATCTCCAAGAATCCCGTCACGGTGAGAGGGCTCGGGGACGAGGCCTTCATGGACCGAGGGATGCACGGGCTCAACTATGTCAATCTGTATGTAAAGAAGGGCGGCACGACCATCAACGTGTCGATTCAGGAAACCGCCGGTGATGAAGAGAAGGTGAAAGCGTTGGCGCAGAAGGCGCTGCGCCGGTTCTGACAGAAATACCCGTAATATTCCACCATACAGTTGACCCAGGGCCGTAGGGCTGCGTATGCTCCTGCATCCTGTAGACCGGTCGCAAACGCTTATCCGGCGCGGCATGGCGAGGCCCCAGCATGATTTTGCACTCTGCCAATGGTCTAACGCTCCCCATCCATCAGTTGAAATCTTCACATACGTTGAACCTTACTCCGTTGCTCCCGACATACCGGGCAGGAAGAAATGCTCACAAGAATCGGTTGCCCTGTGCTCCCAATCATCGGCACAGCAACCCATCGCCGAGACCGACCTATGATCAGACGTGAAGGAGGGCCGATGAATCGCTTCCGTTATCTCATAACCGCCACCACACTCTCCTTGGTATTCACTCAGGCTCATCTGCCAGGATTGGCGACGGCATCGGAACTCGATCCCGCCGCACGGCAATCTATGGAGCAGGTGATCGAACAATACATCCGCGCCCACCCGGAAGTGATCGAGCAATCGCTGCAGGCGCTGGAAGCCAAACGTGAAGCGGAAGAAAAGGCGAAGCAGAAGGTGGCGCTGGCAGCCCACCAGCATGAGTTGCTCAACGATCCCACATCCCCCGTGAGCGGCAACCCATCCGGAGAGATCACGCTCGTCGAATTTTTCGATTATCGCTGCGGCTACTGTAAACGAGCGGCCGGCGCGGTCACGCAATTGCAGCACGAAGACTCGCGCGTGCGCGTCATCTACAAGGATTTCCCCATCCTCGGCGAAGCGTCGGAACTGGCGGCGAAAGCCGCGTTGGCCTCCAAGGCGCAAGGCAAGCACCAGGCCTTTCATGAAGCCATGTTGGCCTTCAAGGGCGAGATCACGAAAGAATCGCTTCTCAGCCTGGCCGGCGACGTCGGCCTCGACACGACGAAGCTGGAAGCCGACATACGCAATCCCGAATGGCAGAAGGTCATCGATACCAATCGCGCCCTGGCACGCACCCTCGGCATCAGCGGCACGCCGGGATTCATTGTCGGAACCGAGCTCGTTCCAGGCGCATTGGACTTAAACGGGCTAAAAGAATTGATCGCTCGGGCGGGAAGCAAGCCATAACGGTTGAGGCACCTAGCCGCCGACGGCGCACACAGCCTGGGGGAACTATGATACCGACTCGCTCACTAATGCTTCTGGCAGCGATCCTCGGCAACACGCTCGTCCCCCATGCTTGGGGCGGCGAAGACTTTACCATGCCGTACCAATGCAAGCCTCAGTTCCACGGTCAAGCGCAGTTCACAGAAACAACCGCCACCTATGATCTCCAAGGCATGTGCGCGTATGTGGACAGTGGCGGCAACGCATCTTCCGTCTGGACGTTCTACGGCAAGGGAACTTTTACAAACGGAACACCAACTGGAAGAGCGACCGAGCAGTATACCTTCTCTTCTCCTCAGGGAAACAGCGAGATGTTGCTCAGCATGAACTGCACCGGCGATCCATGGATCGATGGAGGAACCTGTGATCGCAACTCTCTGCGAATCGCGTGGAAAGGGCCGGTCTTTCCCCCATTGATGGATCAGTTTTCCCCAAGCGGGCCAATCCCGCCGCCGTTCTCGGCCTCCTATTTACGGCGCGATCCTCCGCGCATCCAAGCTTACAAGGCCCAGCGCCAAACCTATTTGACGCAATTGCAGCAGGAACGCCAAGCCAAGATCTCCGGACTACCCAAACAGATTCCGGGCGCACTCGACCAGACCATCAATGCCCCCTACATGCCGACGATCCTGAGCCCGGCCGAAGGGGCGCAGTTTGTGCGAGGCGGCCCGATGCTGCTGATGGTCAGGGCTCCCGAAAAGGACACCTTGGGAAATCTGGTGCAGATCGAATTTCAGCTCTGCGTGTTCGACCAAGCGAAGAATGCTTGCAATTGGCTTTCGCAAGGCATCGAAGGGAAGGTGGCCGTGCCCGATCTTCTGGCCGGCACCTATCGGCTCCCCCCACGCATCGCCGACAAGCCCGGCACCTGGCGATTACGGGTGCAACGCCCCGCTGATCCAGTGGCTCGGACGGCGGCCGGCTATCCCAGCGTCTGGCGCAGATTTGTCATCGTCGTGCCAGGAGGACAAACGGGGCCAAGCCGAGGGCCCGTGTTTGGGCGGTAGTCAGGCCTGTCGCCATTAAGACTTGAGTGTCGTCATGCATGAGTCAACCGTGTCATCGGACCAATCGAGAGAGAGGAATCGACCATGAAGTACCGCTACGCCGTCGTCTTATTGGCATTGTCGATCATCGTCATGACCACCGCCACGGAGCAGGCATCGGCCAAGCCTCGCATCAACGGCTGCACGGCGAATCAGATTCAGTCGAATCAGCCCGGCATCCAAGCCTGCGCCGACCGGATCGCGCGTGACCTCGCGGCAGGTGGTGGCGCACATACGGAAATGGTCTGTGTAGGAAACCAGGCGAATTGCTGTTCGAACGACAAGAACGGGAACACGGTGTGCACCTTCGCAGGAACCGCGGCTCCGCGTGTGACCGCCCAGCCCGGCACATTGAATCCGCCCCCGATCAAGCGCCGCGGGGTTGATGGGGGACAGCCTACCGAATCAGCCCCGGCGGGCGAAAGCGCAGCCAAGTAACACGCCAGAAGTCGTGAGGCACTGGCGCAGTCACGTCGAGCGGCATAGCCAGGAGGTTCGCAATGATATCTGTCAGATCATCCCTACTCATGGCGTTTGGCATCGAGCACGCCTACTGACCGATGAACCGTAGCGGCAATTGGAACGACTAACACGTGAAGAGTTGCCGCTCATACACAAAGAAAGGAGGAGTCATGAGTCGGTCATGGGAGTCTTGGTGCCTTCATGCCATCACCGGGTTAATATGCGGGCTTTTCGTCGGAGGGCTCCACGCGGCCTGGGCGACGGACAATGTAGTGTACGAGGAAGTTTGTTCCTGTTCCTGCGGGCCTTGGACGGTTAACGTCCGACCGAGTACACGCCCACCTAACGAGGCAAATTGCAGGGCCATGTCCGGGAAAGTCTGTGACACTACCAGTCAAACGCCCAACAAGCTGTCCTGTGGTGGGAAGACAGTGGTTGTCCAAGCTCGAAAGGGAGTAAATACCCCGGGAACCCTACCCGGGACGCTTGATCCAGGTCCCCGTACACCATCAGCTGCCCCCCTCTCCAAGCCGGGATTGAAGGGACCAATTCTCCAACGCGGCGTGGAGGGAGGGGAATCAACCACTTCGGAGATGGAAGGAAAGTAACCGCGATCGGAGGAAGGGACCATGTCTAACAAGATCAGATGTCTTGCCGCGTGGGGCTGGGTGGCACTCTCCTTCGTACTCGCAACCGGCTATCCTGTTTATGCGGCCACTCAGCAACCGGATGAGGCGCCAGCCGCCGCAACTCTGCCATACAGAAACGCACATGATGACGCAGTGCAAGTGCTTCAACCAGGCCGAATGCCAGAGCCTGACCGCTCTGTTTCCGAATTCCTGCCCGGTCGGAAGCACCCACTGCGAATTCGTGCCGATGAGCCGCGGCCCGATGCCGACACTGCCGCCAAACGTCTGCAACTACCAAGTGCCGTTTCCCGTGACACGCTGCTCATGCCACAACCAGGCTGAGTGCCAGCTGTTGTCGCCCTTTTGTCCCGGGTCTTGTCCCGCAGGAAGCCAAAGTTGCGAGTGTACGCCGATGCAACGTCGATAGCGGGCACGGCGGATAGGAATCAAAGGGATAGAACACCATGAACCGTCACGGATCAGCCTATTGGATGGGAGCGCTCGCGCTGCTTCTCAGCCTTGCCATCGACGAACAGGGCCAGGCGGCGCCGCGCAGGCCTTCGAACAGCGCCTCGGCCTGCTCCGTCTCGGCAGACAAATTCAATCAGCTCGCCGCGAACAATCCCGCCGGAGCACAAGCCTGTCGAAATATGGCAGACAATGCCCAGGCGCACGGCGGCTCATTTGCCTTCATGTGCGACGCCGCGACCGGTGAGATTTCCTGCTGCAACGATTCCCAATGTGTGAATCTGGGGGCGATGGTCAAACCAATCCCTCCAGGGCAGATTCGACCGATCCAGCCTCAAGGCAGTCTGCAGACCAATCCGAATCTCGGGACAGGCCATACACCAGTAGCGCCTACTCCCCCCAGAACCAGTCCGCTGATTCGCCCACGCGGAATCGAAGACAGTGAAGCACCTGCCGGGGGGGCAGGACAATGAGCGATCATGCCCCCGTCCACGATCACATGAGAGGAGAGTCACAATGAGACAACCGAAGGTGTGTCTTGCAGCCACGACCCTTGCAACCGTGATCCTGTCGTTTCCAATCGCCGGCACGGCGGCTCAACGCCAGCAGAGCGTGGGGATCAAGGACGGCGAATGCGAAGTGGTCAGTGTCGGGAACTACTACTGTATGGTCAACGGCAAGTGCTACTACTGCACCGATAGTCAGGGGAAAAGCTGCTACCAGGAAACCAAATGCGACAGCGCGGTCTCTCGCCCAGGGACCAAGGGTGGCATAGTGCGACCGCCGACCGGGATGAACGCGCCGATCATGCGCCGGGGCGTGGATGGCGAAAGCACACCGTCCGGGACGGAATCCACGACGCCCCAGCCAGAAAGCAAGTGAGAACAAGGAGTAGGCCAATGACCACCGTCCGGTTCCCATATGCTGCAGGCCTGCTTTTCGCGACCGCCTGCGGAACCCCGATGGATATCCCTGCACAGACGGCCCAAGAAACCTTGCCCTCATCGATCGCAACGCAGGAAGAGCAGGCGAGTTCGACCGAGGCCGCCACGCCAGAGGAATCGGCCGGAGTCCACGAGCGCGCGGTGATCCGCGACCATCGACTGCAGCCCGGAGGGACCTTGACACCTTCGACCACACCTGCCGTCACCGGCCCAAACACCCTGGCGCCGGGCACCGCCGCTCCATTCGGCCATACCTTAGCCCTGCCGGATCGCTACCAGGCGCCGACCCCGAACCTCACGATGGTTGCAAACGGACTGCGTCTCATGCAGAAGAGCGTCTCCACGCTGGTAACCACCGCCCCCAACCTTCCTGTCACGCAACCGGTCGAAATCAGCATCGGCTATTATTCCCCGGCAGGCAATCAGCGGATCACCCAGTCCTACGTGCGGTCGACGGGCAACCGTTTTCTCTACAACGACAAGGAAGGGGATGGACAGCCCCGCACGTTACGGATCGTCATCACGCTCAGTGAACCGAAAGCCGGCGGAGGGGCTGAGACCTTTGCCATCACCTGGCCGACCCAAATCGAGCCGCTCTATGACGTCGCGATCGGGTCCTTTGCCTTCGACCTGATCAGTAAGTGCGACGCCGTCGGGAAGAGCGAAATCCTCTTCACCTGGCATTCCCCCGACCGGCAATATCATAAGTACCGCTTCAGCACACGCGCCGGATCCAGAACGATGATCGCCCCCTTCGCCTGGACTCGTCAGGAAGTGAGCTGGTCACAGCCACTCTTCCGGGAACAGGCAGAGTTCTTCGACGAGGACAACGCCGCGACGGAAATGCTCTGGGCCTGTCTTCCGTCAGGATGCGGATTTTCCGTCACAGCGTTCAATTCAAACCATCTCCTGACGGGCAAGACACAACTTGCCAAGGGGAACCTGAAGGCCCACAACGACGACTGCCAGGCCTACTACGAGTATCAAATAACTAAAACGCTTCGCTGGTATCCCAGTCTCGATGGCCGATAGTGAAGCCACCTGCACCATGCGCTTAGGCTGGAGTACGTTACCGACAAGAAAAGAGGAGGACCTGATGCAACCCTTCGACGTTCGGTACTGGCTCAGCACCCCCATCCGTCACCGTCTTGCACGACAATCGGCACAGATCGCGCTACTGACCTTACTATTGGTAGTATGCAGCCTGCCCGTTGCGCGAGCGACGTGCAACACCACCGACCAATGTTCCGACGATCGCGTCTGTTTCGCCCCCAAGACCATTCCAGGACTCCCCAAGGAGTGTAGGCCATTGGCTTGCAACGCGGACTCAGAATGCCCCTCGGCTCGCCCCCGATGCCTGTTGGGAACCTGCCAAAACCCGGGCTTCAATCCGAACACTCCGCCTGGATCGGGAATGACTCAAGGTGGCCCAGGCGAAACCTGCGGCCCCTACAAGCTCGGGCAGGTCACGAAGAACCGCGGATGCAAACCTGGTCTGCAATGCGTCAAGGGCCACTGCCAGCAGCCGCCACAGTAGCACCGCAACCGGCGCGGCTTGATTGAACCTGGGAACGTTGGGACTCGACATACGTGGCAAGGGAAGCAGGCTGCCGAGTGCAGGTACAACGGACGTCATGACAGACGAACAGGAGGACCTATGTCGCAGACTCATCGGATAAGACTTGTATGGCTGGTCGGCTTCGGACTGATCACCTCCCTCGCTTGGCCGCTTGGATTGTCTGCGGCCGATGTCGAGGAACGCAGCTGTGCGGAAGACCCGTTGATCCAGGTGGCTGCTGCGGATGGCAGTATGTCCTCTACCGGCGAGACCGCGCCGTCAGGCGATGTGCAGGAACGCGCCGTTCCACGAATGGGACCGGGCGGGACGGCTCCGCCCCCATCACGGCAGGACATCGGCGGCGGCATTGTCGAGAACAACCGTTTGACGGCGAAACCCGGCTTTGTTCTCGAGCCCCTTCCCAACAATCAAGCCATGCTGAAACCGGCGGGTGGCGGTGGACCTGGCGTCACCGTGAGCTGTGTCTGCTCGAAAGGGATGGGCGGCGGCTGCAAATTGGTCGGAGGAGCGGGCAGTGCCTACTGCGAGCCCTCAGGCTTTTCCAAGTGCAAAGGCACCTGTTCCATGAAATTCGGCGCACTGTCCTCACAAGGTATGGTCATTCAATGAGCACCTGACTACCGACAGGGCCGAGCGATGATTCTCTACTACCATTGATGAAAGGAGCGACTGATGGGACATCGATTCTCATTGAGCGGAGTAGTGCTGGCCGCAGAACTCCTCATGGGCACGCCATCAAGCTGGGCCGATATGCCGGCGGTCAGTGAATCCCAGGTAGCAGGGCAACAGTGCGAGGCAACGCCCATGTTGATGGCCGCCGCAGACGGCCAAAGCCAAGCCGGTGACGGCACGGCCGGCTCAGGCAACGTCCAGGAGCGTGCCGTGCCACGATTGGCCCCCGGCATTCCAGGCGCGGTCCCGGCGCTTCCACGGCGGGAGTTCGAGCAAGCCATCGTGGAGGGCAACCGCATCATGGCAAAACCTGGCTTTAGCATTACTGTGTTGCCCAATGGGACGGGACTTTTGGCCAGGAAAAAGAACGATCCGCTCGGGACCGGAATCAAATGTGTTTGCACCGGAAAATCCGCCTCGGGAAGTTGCAAGCTCGTCGTCACCGGCGGATCAACGGCAAACTGTGTTTCCGACACCTGCAAGAATGGGTTCTGCGGCGTGGAACTAGGGGGAACAAGAGCCTTTGCGCAGTAACCCGACCCAAAAGGAGGTTCAACCATGAAGGTATTATTTTTCGGAGCACTCCTCAGCCTCGCACTGATCCCGCTCATCAGTGACGGGTTCGCCTCCGACACAATGGTTCCGGAAGAACCAACCTCTCAAGAAAGTTGTAGCGATGCCTCCTTGCTTGTTGCCCAAGCAGAGGGTATGGCTCCGCCCTCAGGCGAGTCGAGTTCCAGCGACATTCAGGAACGAGCCGTTCCCCGCATGCCCCCCGGTATGATGCCGATGGCACCCCGCCAGGACTTTGAAGGCGCGTTTTTCGAAAATAATCGATTGCGAGCCAAACCCGGATTTGTCTTCGAGTATCTACCCGGCAACCGAGTGGTGGCAAAGCGGGCTGGCGGCAGCGGCGGGACGTGGGACGTCAAGTGCAATGCCTGCACGAAGAAGGGGAAATGCGAAATGATCCGCACCCCGGATTCGGTCCACTGCCTGGGAGAATGCACTGGTTCGTGCAACATCACGATTAGCCCAATGGGAACCAAGCTCCTCATCCAATAGGAGCGCCAATTGTACCCCTTCCAATCGCACGGGCGAGCAGCGGGCTCTCGGCCCTTAGATCCTTTCAGACCAGGAGGCTCCGATGCGACATACAGCAGTCGTCACATTCGTCGGAACGGCAGCCATATGCATGGGGCTGGCCGGCTGCGCGGGGACAGATCGCAGCAAAGACCAAGCGGCACAGAACAGCCCGGCGCGCGAAGTGGCTGTAATTCCCGACGAGGCTCCGGCTGGACAGGAACCAGCTCCGTCGAATGCTGCGGGTGAAGTCCAAGAGCGCGGGGTTTTACGCCCGCTTCCCGGAGCCACGGCCGGAACCGCCGTGCTGGGCACCCTATCGACCGCCTTCACCAGCGCCTACCCCGGAGAATTCGCCTTCAGGACGCAAACGGGCTATTACCTCACTGCCGTCAATGGCGGTGGACGCACCGGTGATCCCACGGTGATCACCGGCGCCACGTCGGCTGGAGCCTGGGAGAAGTTTAAGATCGGCATCGCCACCCCACCCTCTCCCTACGATAAACTGTTTCAAACTGCGACCGGCAACTATCTGACCGCGGTCAATGGCGGAGGGATGACAGCCAATGTGCTGCATACCGATGCGACACAGCCCAAGGATTGGGAGCGGTTCCGCATCATCTACATGGGTGGATACCCTCCTCCCTATTACGGGATCGGGACAATCAAAGGAAACTTCCTCAGCGCCGTGGGTGCCGGAGGGCGGTATCAGGACGCTATCCACAGCGACGCCAGGCAGGTCCAAGCCTGGGAACAGTTTCGCATCGTCAAATGCGGCGATCCGGGGTCCGGCTACGAGTACGGCATCATGGCGGCCGACAGCGAGCTTCTCGCTTCCTCCACCTACCAAGGCAAAACCTGGTTTGGTCTGAACGGCCACCCCACTGAACAGGAAATGAAAATCAAACTACTCAGGCAGGGCGATGGAACTTTTGCGATTCAACTCACGAACGGAAGATTCCTCACCGCGCTCGGGGGCGGAGGGCAAGTCGAGAAGTACGACAGAAAGTATTGGACCCCCGACTGCGGCGGCCTCTTTGGCGGCCCGTGCGTCGGAGGAGCCGCGCCCATCTTTCATATCGACGCAACCCAGGTGCAGGCCTGGGAGAAATTCCGCCTCATTGATCAAGGCAATTGCACGTATTCGATTCAAACCACGAGCGGCTTTTTTGCCGGCATTTTCAAAGATGGCTCCGGCGTAACGTTGCTGACGACGCGGCGAGACGGGGCGCCCACGGCAAACGAGAAGTTCCAACTCGTCGTCTTCGGCCTCGCATCACCGCCCATTATTCAGTAGGCAGACGACGGTCGCAGTGGCTTATCAACACATGGGGATAAAACCCGAAATATTGTTAGCTCATCATCCACTATCAAGGAGGTTTCTATGAGACAGGATCGAGTGTTCCTCATCAGCGCCATCAGCCTGCTCACTCTGGCTGTGACGCTTCCGTCTCCTGCGTCGGCCAGACCGAAGAGTTCCTGGCAGAACTGCAACACCAAAGACCTCAACACGAATTTCGGCGCGTCCTGTAATGATCAGATGCAGCAGGACATCATCGGCAACAAACCCTATACCCACGTCCTGTTTTGCGGCGGAGAGACGATGCTTTGTTGCACCGTCGACAACAATACCAATCAGGTGATCAACTGCCGGAAACCGGCCGGCAGCCGGGTCATGCCAGGCATGCAGGGCAACACGCTCGGCGCCGCCGGGATGGCCGGGGTTCAACGGCGCGGGACTGACGCACAAGCACCCGCATCCGATGAAGAATCAGCGGTTCCTTCAGACCTCACGCCGGACGTGGTGAAGGAGTTGGTGAAGAAACCGGCTGCCAAATAACGCGGAGGTGTGAAGCAACCTGGGCAAGGCCGTGGACGGTGCGGGTCGGCCGGAGACCTGTTCGTTCCTGCCGGCACAACTCTCCGGCGGTCGCCTCGCAACCTGCAGGCGACCGCCCCATCTTCAATGGGACAATTCAAGGCGGTCCAAGGAAGAACGGAAGCGGTCGACATTGATGTCGAGGGAAGGGACTTGCTCCGCAACTCATTTTCGCAAAGCGCCGAGAAGATGTGGCGCTTAAACGCCCAGGCCTCCTCTCCAAACGCGTCCGGTATGAGCGAGTGGGTCCAGTTTACTGTGACGGTCTACCAGGACGCGGTTCAACAGAACCGTAAACGCATTCCTTTCTGACACCTCAAATGAAGCGGCATTTCTTCACATGTAAACGTAATGGGTCTTCGCAATGATCGTTGCCGGCAGAGGCTCTTGGATACAGAAAAGGAAACCACCATGCGTCATGACCTAACTCTTGCCGCGCTCACGGCCTGTCTGCTCTTCAGTGCCTGTGCGTTCCCGCAGGAAGCCCCATCTACCGGTTCGCTCAGTGCCCGCGAAGTTCATGAGCCACCCTCGATCGATCTTGGCAGACCGCTGCACTTCATCACGACCGATGGCACAGAGAGGGTGACTCCCGCCGGTTCATACCGCGTCGAGCAGACGCAGGATGCTCAGCTGCAACTGCTATCGACGAAGCACGCACCGATTCTAATAGCCGCCGATCACATGACCCATGACATCGATCTTTCGGCCCCCTTCGCGCTGATCTTTGCGGAGCAAGAGGACCAACCTCACGTGCTGCTGCTCATGCCGGATGGCCGGGCACTGGACGCGATCGGCTCCGTAAGTGGGATACGCCCGCGCGACGCGCAACGGGTCGCGCGTCGTTATCAATTCGTATCTGAAAGCGGAACGGTTAGGTTTGGCAATGGCATCGCGGGCGCCACAGCTCCGGCCGGATCTTCGACCATCACGTCATCGTATCGAACAGGAGCCGGAGCCTCCGGCGCGACCGGGTCAGGGAGCGAGCTGAGCATGATCAATCTCCAGTCACTCATCTCGCAACGCCAAACGGCCGTACAACTCACGCAAGCCATACTGGCAGCTCAGAACGAGCGGTTCCATTTGGAGTACGACAGCAACCGTCCCGGCGGCGACTATGCGCAGCAGCTTGTTCAGAGTGTTGAATCGTGTCGAATCGCCTGCGCGGCAGAAGGAATCTGCCAGGCCTTTACCTTCGTCAAACCGGCCACGCCAGGCACAAACGGCCACTGCGTCTTGAAGCAGGCGGTTCCGCCTCCAGTAGCCGCCCCATGTTGTATATCCGGCAAGCGGAAAAGCGCCCAGGAAGAGATCATCGGCAATGTCAGGTAGGCTGCGCAGGTTTCAGCGAGGCACGTATTTTACGACATAGTCGGTGCCGTGGAAGGAGGCTTCGATTACCTGAATCTGTGCGGGACTCATCGGATTGATGCCGGCCTGCATGAGCAGATCCATCCTGAGCGTCTGCCACACGACCTGATCGAACTGAGTTCTCGTTTGCGGATGGCTCAGGGCTTCACGCACACCGGTTTCAATCGCATTCCCCAGACTGTCGAGATACTTTTTCGACACGTCGCAGATGTTGATCGGAAACAACACATCGAACCAATATACGCATTTGTCCTGCGGCTTCAGTGTCCCGCGGAACCCGGCGCGTACCGCCTGGTAGGTGGGAAAGCCCTGATGGTTCGTCGTCGGGATGATAAAAATATCCACGATCGCATTTTCGCCCACCGTATCACCCACCGACTGATCTCCCTCCGGCGAGTAGTCCCGGTAGTAGGTTTTGAACTGCAGCGAAGGGAAATGAAACTCAAGGTGTAACTCGGTCCCCTCCGATTTAACCACCGGAGGATTCGACAGTCCATTGGCGTGCACATAGACACGCGCCCCATTGGAAGCTTCATGCACGTAGGGTGGAACCGTGAAGCGACCTGCCAGACTGCGACCGATCGTGAAATTCGAATCCACCTGCCCACGCAGATTGGTCAGCTGCACGAATGACTTCGACAGGTCACCACCCAGGAGCAAGGCCAGCGGGATCGTCTTGCTCAAGGGCCCCGGCGGAGCGGCTTGATAGCGAGGCGGCGGCCCGCCCGGCGGAGGCTGGCCTTGCGGCATCATCTGAGGCTGTCCAGGCGACGAAAGGTTAGGTTGTGCGGGAACCGAAGGGGTGCTGGAGCGCGGAGGAAACACCTGCCCCTGCAGGAGGCCAGGCAACCCTACAGGCAGCGTCACGACCAGCACGACTATCGATAGCCTAGCCAGGCGCCTGATGTTCATACGCTCCGTGCCACGCGTTCTACCTATTGATGTTTGAACCACCGGGTCACGCGCACGTCATCGCCCGGTTTCGCCGCCACGTAGGAGAGTGCCGTGACTTGAACCGTCTGCTGCGCTTCGTCACGCACCTGCGTTGCATGACCGGCCTGCACTTTTCCAAAGCCGTTGGGAATCACGGCCGGTTCCTCAACCTGCGCAGTGGATTGCGGCGCCGGCCGCTGTTGCCCGGCGAGTTGCGCGAGGCTTTCCTCAAGGTCGGTTCTCCGCGCGGG